>Ga0209417_1001194_pt1 | contig 49693 bp, 41 predicted proteins | sample RifGroF2_FD_184002 | JGI IMG/M metagenome (GOLD analysis project Ga0209417, IMG submission 184002) | Groundwater microbial communities from Rifle, Colorado, USA - Groundwater F2 (SPAdes) (version 2) | ecosystem: Environmental > Aquatic > Deep subsurface > Groundwater | place: Rifle, Colorado...
TTCATCGGAATAGATTCATTGTGTCTTACATTATGTGATTCGTTGAATGCATGTACTACCGCAGATGTAATTGTAATCGTAGAGCCACCGAACGAGCCTCCGGTCTTATCAGACACAACAGTTGTTACACCTTACGACAGCACAATTACCGTATGTATTCCATTCACAGATGCAGATGGAACAACTCCATACACGGCAAGTATCGGATGTGAAGACAATGGCAGCACTACGGTTGCTGTAGTAGGTAACACGGTTTGCGTAACGTATAATCCGGATAACGGTTTTAGCGGTACAGATACGCTATGTCTTACATTGTGTGATTCATTAAATTCATGCGCAACAGTTGATGTAATTGTAATCGTAGAACCGCTACCGAACGAACCACCAGTTGCTTCAGATACAATTGTAGTAACACCTTACGACAGTACTATAACTATATGTGTCCCATTTACTGATCCTGATGCTAATGGTCCTTATTCTGCTTATCTTGATTGTGCTGAAAATGGTTCAGCTTTAGCGTTAGTCGTTGGGAACACTGTTTGTGTAACGTATAATCCAAATTCAAATTTTATTGGAAGTGACACGCTTTGTTTGGCAATATGTGATGCGCAGAATGCATGTGATATTGTTGATGTAATTGTAATCGTAGAACCACCGAACGAACCACCAGTTGCTTCAGATACAATTGTAGTAACACCTTACGACAGTACTATTACTGTATGTGTTCCATTTATTGATCCTGATGCTAATGGTCCTTATTCTGCTTATCTTGATTGTGCTGATAATGGTTCAGCTTTAGCGTTAGTCGTTGGGAACACTGTTTGTGTAACGTATAATCCAAATTCAAATTTTATTGGAAGTGACACGCTTTGTTTGGCAATATGTGATGCGCAGAATGCATGTGATATTGTTGATGTAATTGTAATCGTAGAACCACCGAACGAACCACCAGTTGCTTCAGATACAATTGTAGTAACACCTTACGACAGTACTATTACTGTATGTGTTCCATTTATTGATCCTGATGCTAATGGTCCTTATTCTGCTTATCTTGATTGTGCTGATAATGGTTCAGCTTTAGCGTTAGTCGTTGGGAACACTGTTTGTGTAACGTATAATCCAAATTCAAATTTTATTGGAAGTGACACGCTTTGTTTGGCAATATGTGATGCGCAGAATGCATGTGATATTGTTGATGTAATTGTAATCGTAGAGCCACCGAACGAGCCTCCGGTCTTATCAGACACAACAGTTTTAACGCCTTATGACAGCACAATTACCGTATGTATTCCATTCACAGATGCAGATGGAACAACACCATACACGGCAAGTATCGGCTGTGAAGACAATGGCAGCACTACGGTTGCTGTAGTTGGTAACACGGTTTGCGTAACGTATAATCCGGATAACGGTTTTAGCGGTACAGATACGCTATGTCTTACATTGTGTGATTCGTTAAATTCATGCGCAACAGTTGATGTAATTATTGTAGTAGAGCCTTCGAACGAATCTCCTGTTATATCAGACACAACAGTTGTAACGCCTTACGACAGCACAATTACAGTATGTATTCCATTCACAGATGCAGATGGAACAACACCATACACGGCAAGTATCGGCTGTGAAGACAATGGCAGCACTACGGTTGCTGTAGTTGGTAACACGGTTTGCGTAACGTATAATCCGGATAACGGTTTTAGCGGTACAGATACGCTATGTCTTACATTGTGTGATTCGTTAAATTCATGCGCAACAGTTGATGTAATTATTGTAGTAGAGCCTTCGAACGAATCTCCTGTTATATCAGACACAACAGTTGTAACGCCTTACGACAGCACAATTACAGTATGTATTCCATTCACAGATGCAGATGGAACAACACCATACACGGCAAGTATCGGCTGTGAAGACAATGGCAGCGCTACGGTTGCTGTAGTAGGTAACACGGTTTGCGTAACGTATAATCCGGATAACGGTTTTAGCGGTACAGATACGCTATGTCTTACATTGTGTGATTCATTAAATTCATGCACTACAGTTGATGTAATTGTAATTGTAGAGCCACCAAACGAACCACCGGTTGTATTAGACACAACAACAACAACAACGCAAAACACACCGGTTACGATTTGTTTACCATTTACAGATTATGATGGTTCTGCTCCATATAATGCTTCTGTAGGCTGTGCGGATAACGGAACAGCAACGGCTGTCGTACAGGGTAATTTAATTTGTATTACTTACACACCCAATGCGAATTTTATTGGGAATGACACTCTGTGTGTAACAATTTGCGATTCAACAGGCACTTGCAGTATAGCAGATGTGATAATAACTGTTACACCTGTTACGAATCCTAATCCGCAATTAGGGATTGCAAAATATGCTTCTGTGCCTGTTGAGCAATCTGATAAATCGTTTGATGTAAGCTATGTTATTGTTGTGAAGAATTTTGGCAATGTTCCGCTCAGTAATATTCAGGTTACCGATAATTTAAATGATGTATTCTCTGCTCCTTTAACCTATTCTATTACTGCTCCGGTTACTGCATCATCAAGTCTTACTGCGAATACTTCATTCAATGGCAGTAGTGATATAAATTTATTGAACAGCAGTCTTAGCACTTTAGCTCTGGGAGAAGAACGTAATATTATGTTTACAATGAATGTGAAATTGAATGGATTTTTCGGTACTGTTAATAATACGGCCAATGGTTCTGCAACAGGAAGTAATGGAACAATGGTTACAGATATTTCACATTCTGGTTTGAACCCCGATCCGAATGGAAACAATATTGCGAATGAGGATGGTGAAAATTTACCGACACCCGTTACATTTAATGAAGTTCTCGTTATTGTTCCGCAAGGGTTTTCACCAAATGGAGATGGCGTGAATGATGTTTTGATTATCGAAAATATGGAACTATATCCTGAAAATAAAATCACAATTTTTAATCGTTGGGGGAATATTGTTTTTGAAAAAGAAAATTACAATAACGATTGGGATGGAATTTCCAATAACAGTCTTACTGTAGGTTCTGCGTCTCTTCCCGTAGGAACATATTTCTATATTGTTGAAGTTAAAGGCAAATCAAAACCACTATCAGGGTATATTTATTTGAACAGGTAAAAAGAACCCGGTGGTTGAGCGGAGTCGAAACCACCGGGTTATAATGTAAATAATAAAAAAATCAAAATATGAAAACAGCAGTAAAATACATGGCAGTAATGATTACGATGCTTGTAACTTATGTCTCAGATGTATTCTCGCAACAAGATCCGATGTACACGCATTACATGTTTAATACGCTTGCCGTGAATCCTGCGTATGCAGGCAGTCGCGGAATGTTAAATGTTTCCGGACTGTTTCGCACGCAATGGGTAGGTCTCAATGGAGCGCCCACAACTCAAACAGCTTATGTGCATTCACCTTTTTTAGAAAAGAAAATGGGGCTTGGACTTACGGTTGTAAATGATAAAATCGGACCAATAAATCAAACCATGTTTTTTGGTGATTATTCTTATACGATCCAGACTACAGAAAAAACAAAGCTGGCATTTGGTTTAAAAGCCGGCTTTAATATGCTTAAAGTTGGACTCAGCGATGTCAACACAAATAATGCTACAACTGCCGATCAGGCTTTTCAGCAAGATATAAAAAATAAAATTGCGCCCAATTTCGGCTTTGGTATGTATTATTATTCTGATTTGTGGTATGTCGGAGTTTCTACACCTAAGTTAATTGAAAATAAATATGCAAACAATGCTGAATCTGATGCTGCTGAAAAACGCCACTTTTTTGTTATTGGAGGCTATGTTTTTAATTTAAATGAAAGCGTTAAATTCAAACCTGCTGTTCTCGGTAAATTTACAGATGGTGCGCCGGTATCAATTGATCTGACGACGAACTTTTTGTTCCACGAAAAATTTTGGCTGGGAGCAGCGTACCGTTTTGGCGATTCATTCTCATTCCTTATCGAGCTTCAGGTAACCGATCAGCTTCGTGTAGGATACAGCTACGATTACAATACCTCACAGCTCAAAAAAGTTAACAGCGGTTCCCATGAAATAATGCTTAGTTACGATTTTCAGTTTAGCCGTGGGAAAATAATATCACCCAGATATTTTTAAAAATTTCAAAAATAATTATAATATAAAAAGACATTTTTAATAGTGTCTTTTGACAAAATAAAATATAAGAAAATGAAAAAAACACTTATAACATCATTAACTTTTTTCTTATTAATTCAACTTACAGGATGGACGCAGAAATCTTCTCCTTTAGCAAAAGCCGGAGAAATAATTAATGAATCTAACCTGAAAAAAGCTGATAAGTATTTTGATTATTACGCATACATTCGAGCAGCCAAACTTTATGAGGAACTCTATGAGAAAAATTTCCGGGTAACTCATGTTGTGCCGCGTTTGGCAGATTGCTACAGGTTAAATAATGATATGGCCAAAGCCGAAAAATGGCTTGCTCTAACTGTTGAACAAGAAGGTATTGACCCGATTTATTATTATTATTATGCTCAATCCCTGCGTAGCAACTCAAAATACAGTGAGTCGCAGAAATGGATTGAAAAATTTAATGAAAAAAAAACCAATGATACACGTGGTGCTAAGTACAAAAATGCAACGGACTTTGTAGCTAAAATTAAACAAAAAGATACGAAATTTACACTTGAACCTTTCGATGTAATTAATACTGAAAATGCAGAATTCGGTGCAACATTTTTAAATAATAATGTGCTCTTTTCATCTGCCAAAAATTACTCTCTTTCCGTAAAAGATCAGTATGCCTGGAATGAAAAACCTTTTCTGGAATTATATATTTATAACCCTGACGATAAAGAGAAAAATAAAGAAGGCAAAGGCAGTATCAAAGCTTTCAATAAAGATGTAAATTCTAAATATCACGAAGGGCCTGTAACATTATCACAGGATTTTAATACCATTTATTTTACCCGCAATTATGTGAAAAAGGAGAAGAAAATAAAGAGCGATGATGGCACAAACAATTTGATGATTTACCGTTCAAAATTTAAAGATGACAAATGGACCGATTTTGAAAATTTATCTATCAATAATAAAGAATATTCTGTAGGACACCCTTCATTAACGGCAGATGGGAGAAAATTATTTTTCTCTTCAAATATGTCAGGAGGTATAGGTGGTACCGATATCTATTATGTAGATGTTAATCCTGATGGCACACTCGGACAGCCGGTAAACCTTGGTCTCGAAATTAATACAGAGGGCAATGAAATGTTCCCTTTTATTCATAATTCAGGTATGTTGTTTTTCTCCTCTGACGGTCATGTTGGCTTGGGTGGTCTGGATGTTTTTTATACCCGTGAAAACGGAAACACATTTAATCAGGTTGAAAATATTGGGATACCTATCAACAGTCCAAAAGACGATTTTTGTTTTGTGCTTGCACCCGATTCAAAAACAGGTTTTTTATCTTCAAATCGTGATGGGGGAAAAGGGGATGATGATATTTATAAATTTTTATTCTCCGGAACTTTTGAGAATAAAATTTCTGCAGAAATTATCATTGTAGATAAAAGCACCAAAGCTGTTATTGCGAATGCTGCTGTTGTTGTGAAAGATGAAAAAACAGGAAAAACAGATACACTGACAACAGATGAAACAGGAAAACTCAAAATAAAAGTGAACCCTGAAACAGATTATAGAATTTATGCAGTTGCTGATAAATATTTATCCACAGACAAAAGCATTACTACAAAAAATTTGAAAGGAACGGAGTTAAAAGAAACACTGGAGCTGGAAAAAAATATCGGATTTTCATTGTATTGTCTAGTGCTTGATAAAAAAGATAAAACTCCGGTAAAAGATGCAAAAGTTACGATTAAAGATAAAATTTCAGGGAAAGAATTATTTGTTTTTACAACAAACGAATCAGGCGATTTTAGCCAAATTCTTGCTGATGCCAAGCTTAATGATAAGCTGGATTTTATTATTACCCTATCATGCCCCGGCTATCTTGAAAAAACACAGGATTTCACAAAAGTTCTTGACAAACCCGGTCAGGTAAATTTGCACGAATATCTTGACTTTAATGTTGACAAAATAGACATTGGTACCGATCTTGCAAAAATTATTGATATTAAGCCCATATACTTTGATTTGAGTAAATGGAATATCAGACCGGATGCTGCTGCCGAGCTTGATAAAATAGTCAAAGTTATGACTGAAAATCCCAAAATGGTAATTGAACTAGGTTCTCACACCGACTGTCGTTCAAGTGCTGCATCCAACATGGTGCTTTCAGATAAAAGAGCAAAGGCATCTGCAGAATACATCCAAAAACATGGTATTGGCAAAGATCGTATTTATGGAAAAGGATATGGTGAAGCTAAGCTGATTAATGGCTGCGCCTGTGAGGGAAATGTTAAATCTGACTGTCCCGAAGAAGAACATCAGAAAAACAGAAGAACAGAATTTATTATAGTGAAAATGTAGATTTAACCCGTTTATTTTCTCGTAGTGGGGGAAAAGGTTTGTCAGCAATGGCAAGCCTTTTATTTTACAGATTGTATTCTTTTTGCTCACCTCTCTTTTTATGTTTCTGCTGTTTCTTCTTTGTGAAACTTAAAAATTCTGTTATTTTTATATCGGGATTACAAATATGAAATTATATCGTAATATTATTTTCAGGCTTGTTATGGCACTTGTGTTAATAACGTCTTTCTCTTTATTCGCTTCTTCTGAAAAATACAAGATTTTTCACTTTGAAGAAAATCTCTTTGACCAGAAAAATCCAGCACGTTTTATTAGCTATTATATAGATTCCGAAAGCCCATCCTCTATAGAGCAGATTTTAAAAAAATATAAGAATAATGTTTTTGTTTCAAACACGAAAGAGACTTTAAACTTAGGCTATATGCACAATTCGGTTTGGTTTCATATTCCGGTGCAAAACAGGAGCGAAGAGGAGCGTCTTATTGTAGAGCTTGATTTTGCAAATTACAACGAGGTAGAATTATTAGTACTTGATAGCAATTTTAATATTATAGAAAAACAACTACAGGGAGTATATCATCTGAAAGAGCATTATCCTGATGTGCATCGTTGTCCGTTTTTTGAAATTAATTTACCCGAAAACCAAATATATCATTTGTTTTTTAAAATACGTAACGAAGCGCCTGTAATGTTTCCGTTATCTTTTCATACCAACCGAACTTATTTATCAAAGGAAAAAACAAAAAGACTTATCTCTTTTACCTTGTTGGGCATTGTAATCGCTACTGTAATTTTCAACATGATATTTTTCTTCATAACACAAAATAAAGCATACCTTTTTCTATCACTTCATTTGCTTTTTACTTTCGGAAACCTCCTGTTTTATTTTGGATACGGATATGAGTATTTTCCAAATCTGGAGCCTAATTTTCTATTGATGCTGAAGTTTGTTTTTTATACATTATCTGCTATTGCTCATGGCTTATTTTTTATCTATTATTTATCACTTTATAAATATAAATATCTATTTCGGATAGAACTTACCTGTATTTCCATAGCTATCGTATTTTTCTTTGCTGCAATAACACAAATAATATCTGTTTACAATATTGCAATTTTTGCTATATCTTCTTATTTTATCTTTTCTATAATAGGAATTGTTATCGCCTTTATTATATTGTTCAGGAAAAACAGGAGTGCTTTATATTACATTACAGCTTATAGCATTCACGTCTTGGCCTCCGTAATATTTTTTATGACTACAGTGGGGACAATGGCATATTCTGAATTTAACCTGAGTGTGCAGATGATTGCTACTGCTATTTTTGGTATTGTCCTGAGCATTGGGCTTATTGAGCAATTCACTATCTCTAATAAAATAAAGGCCAGCAATATTCAGCTTGAAAAAGATAAAATATTACTAACCGAAGAAATTGAAGAACGTAAACGTGTTGAAAAAGAACTCTCGGAAAGCGATAATAAATTCAGAATGTTGTTTGAACTATTGCCACACCCGCTGATTCTTACCGACTTTGAAACTGGGAATGTAATAGACGTAAACGAATCTCTGTGTGCTTTTTCAGGCTACACAAAAGAAGAATTGGTCGGGCAACCAACCCCAGAAATTGGTTTTTGGAAAGATGAAGAACGCAGTGCCTATCTTGAGGGTTTAATGAAAACCGGAAAAATAACGGCAAAGGAAGTTAATATATGGTTAAAAGACAATAAATTAATTGAAGTATTGATGTATTCAGAAATAATTGAAATAAAAAAACAGAAATGTATTTTTACTTTAGTTGTAGATATTTCTGATATCAGGAAACAAGAAAAAGCATTAGAAGAATCAGAGAAACAACTGCGCCAGCTCAATGCTACAAAGGATAAATTTTTCTCTGTAATTGCCCACGATCTTCAGAATCCGATGCAGGTATTGCTTGCTTATAGTAAGGAGCTTGTGGGTGGGATGAAAGATAATGATGTTGCAAAAACCACAAAATATGCCGCTACAATAAAAAATATTGCAGAGAATACAACAAGTCTGATTCAGAATTTACTTTCATGGGCAAGGGTTCAAACCGGTCTAATGAAGTATCATTCGGAACCGATTCATGCAAAAAACTTTTTGACTTCTGCTGAAAGTCTTTTTATAAATGCGGCTTTATCTAAAAATATTAAAATTGAATATCAATGCCCGTCTGATTTAATAATTTATGCTGATAATAATATGATGGGAGCTGTGTTGCGCAATCTTATTTCAAATGCAATTAAGTTTACAAATCCGGGTGGTGCAGTTTCTGTTACTGTATATAAAAACGAGCAACTTTTTTTTATTGAAGTTACCGATAATGGTATTGGAATGTCGGATACTTTCAAAAATAATTTATTTAGAATTGGCGAGAATTATCATTCAAAGGGAACTGGAAATGAAACAGGAACAGGTCTTGGCTTAATTCTTTGCGCCGAATTTATGTCATTGCACAAAGGAACAATAGAGGTTGTCAGTAATCATGGAAAAGGAAGTATTTTTACAGTAAAATGGTCTGAGAAAAATAAGAGAAATGAATAAAAATAAAACAATACTTTTAGTAGATGATGATATTACCATCATTAATCTGCTTACAGATATTTTATCTGATGAAGGGTTTTCTGTTGTGCCTGCATACAATGGTTTGCAAGCGATTGAAAAGGCAAAAACCGATTCGGTTGATTTGATTATTCTTGACTGGAATATGCCTGAAATGGATGGATTGGAAGCTTTGAAAATTTTATCCGCAAATGAACTTACAAAAAATATACCTGTTGTTATGCTTACAGGGGTAATGACCGATTCTGAAAATCTTAAAACAGCTTTAGAGGCTGGCGCATTTGATTTTATCAGAAAAAATTTCGATAAAATAGAACTCATTTCCCGAATTAATGCTGCCTTGAAATATGTACAGGCAAACAGAGAAATGATGCATATTAAACAAAATGAATTGGTAGCTGCCGCTCTTCAAATAACGAAGCAGAATGAATTTATTCAGTTGCAGTTGAATTATATTAAAGATATTATAAAAGATTGTAAAAAAGGGATTCGTGTTCCGGAAAAGTTAGAAGCACTGTATAATGTGCTGCTTTCTTACCAGAATTCCAGTAGCTGGGAGCAGTTTAATGAACATTTTAGCAACGTGAATCCTGAATTTTATCGAAATCTTTCATTAAAGCATGGTGATTTAAGCCCTTCCGAAATTAAGTTGTGCGCATTGCTTAAGCTCAATTTAAGTACGAAAGAAATTGCAGATATTACGCATCTGGCAAACGATTCAATCCGGACTGCGCGGGTAAGACTTCGTAAGAAACTGAATCTCGATTCAGATATTAACCTGACGAATTATCTGATGCAGTTTTAAAGAAAAAGCCTTTCAACATTTTTTTCGAATGGCTTGGGTTTCATTATTGAGCTCTCTGGTTATTTCGACCTTTCAGAAATCTATCGCAACTTTTTACTTTAAGAAAAACTTTCTCCGTACAACTATTAATCTATATACCGCTAGTCGCTGCTAATAACAATTTCTTTCAATTTGTTCTGCTGTTATCGGTGCATATACACCGAAATATAAATGCGGTATAAAACCAAAAAATAATACTATTTTTGCAACGTTTATTTATTGCATGAGAATAAAAAAGCTCCATATATTTATTATCAAATCTTACGTTAGCCCGCTGGTAATGACTTTTTTCATTGCCTTGTTTGTTTTGCTTATGCAATTTCTTTGGAAATACATTGATGATATTGTCGGGAAAGGGCTTGAATGGTATGTTATTCTCGAATTACTTCTTTACACATCAGCCACATTGGTTCCGATGGCTTTGCCCCTTGCTATTTTGCTTTCATCTATTATGACTTTTGGAAATCTAGGCGAAAATTATGAACTGGTTGCTTTAAAATCATCGGGACTTTCATTAACCCGTATCATGATGCCCCTGATAATTTTATCTGTTTTTATTAGTGGAATTGCATTCTTTTTTTCAAATAATATAATGCCTCTTGCTAATTTAAAATTCAATGCGCTTTTGTATGATGTTCGGAATCAAAGGCCGCAACTTACTATTAAAGAAGGAATTTTTAATAATGATATTGAAGGGTACAGCATTAAGGTTGGTAAAAAAGATAATAATAAGAATATGTTATATGATATTCTTATTTATGATCACAAAAACAGTATGGGTAACAAAAGAGTAACGGTTGCAAAATCCGGCTCTATGATTATGACGAATAACAAGCAGTATCTTATTCTAACGCTTTACGATGGTGTCGCTTATGAAGAGGGAAATGAACGGGAAAAGAAAAAATATGAAAAATCACTTCCGCACCAGCGTGAAAAATTTGCTGAGCAAACTGTAATGATAGAACTTGCAGGATTTCGGTTTTCACGCACCAGCGAAAATTTATTTAATAACAACTATCAGATGTTTTCGTTAAGACAACTTACTATTGCTATTGATTCTCTCTATATCGGTATTGATAAATCTTATTCTCAGCTATCACAAAATCTTATACGTAATACTTTTTTTCGAAAAGAATTTTTACAGGATGCAGATGGAATTAAAGCCGGAATGTTGGGTGCTTTGAATGTGAGCAAAAAAAATATTGAGGATAGCTTGAAAATTAAGAAAGAAAAAAAAGAAATCTTGCAGAAAATATATTTTACCGGAAAAATAAATATTGACAGTATTTATTCAAATATGGATACGAAACGGAGATCTGAAATACTTGATTATGCTGCCAATGCTTCGCGTAATACAAAAACGTATCTGAATTCATCCGCTGAGGAATTTAAGTTCCGGTTAAAAAATATACGAAGGCACGAGATAGAGTGGCATCGTAAGTTTACTTTGTCTTTTGCTTGTATGGTATTATTTTTTATAGGTGCGCCTCTCGGGGCAATCATTAGAAAAGGAGGCTTGGGAATGCCTGTAGTCGTTTCCGTATTTTTCTTTATTGTGTATTATGTGATTTCTATTTCCGGAGAAAAAATGGTAAGGGAAGAAATGCTTACTACCTTTCAGGGAATGTGGCTTTCGTCTGCTGTGCTTCTGCCTCTTGGCATTTTTCTGACATATAAAGCTGCCAATGAATCTGTGATGATGAATCCTGAAAATTATCTTGCAGGGATTAAAAAATTCTTCAGAAAAAATAAAAAAGTTTCCCCCGATGAGAATTCTGCAGATAACAAATAAAGTTCCTTTTCCACCTGTTGAAGGAGGGAGTATTGCTATAAATATGATTACTCAGGGCTTGCTCAAAGCAGGTCATAGTGTAAAAATACTTGCAATGAATACTCCTAAAAATAATATTGATATTCATTCTTTACCCGAAAGCTACAGGAAATCAACAAATGTTGAAGCTGTATTTGTTGATAACAGAGTTAAAATTATTGACGCTTTTCTTAATCTCTTTTTTTCTAGAAAATCTTACCATGTTGTCCGTTTTATAAATGATTGTTTTGAGTCTGCGCTGGAAAAAATTTTACAAAGAGAAATGTTTGATATTGTACTGCTGGAGATGTTATATGTTACTCCCTATATTCCTGTAATAAGAAAAAATTCGGATGCGAAAATTATTCTTCGTACGCATAATATTGAGCATTTAATTTGGGAACGTCTTGCATATAATAGTGGTTTTTTGAAAAAAAAATACTTGCAAATAATAAGCAAAAGACTCAAGAAATACGAAATTGAGCAGTTTTCAAAAGTGGATGGTATAGCGGCAATTACAGCTTTAGATGCTACGTTTATTAGGAAATACGAAAGGAACATTCCTTTAACAGATATTCCTGTTGCTGCGGAACCTGTTGATGATAGTGATGATTCGATAAGTCCTGAATATCCCGGCTTGTTTCATTTGGGTTCTATGAACTGGATGCCAAATTTTGAGGGCATAAAATGGTTTATTTACAATGTTTGGCCATTGATCCATTTAAAGTTTCCGGGTGTGAAATTGTACCTCGCTGGTCGTGCAATGCCCGACAGGATAACGAATTTGAATAATGAGCATATTATTGTAATAGGAGAAGTTCCTGATGCCGGTAAGTTTATGAAATCCAAATCGGTCATGATTGTTCCGCTACTCTCAGGCGGTGGCATGCGTGTGAAAATTATTGAAGGCATGCAATATGGAAAAACAATTATTTCAACTAAAATAGGAGCAGAGGGAATTGATTGCGAACATGAAAAAAATATTTTAATTGCAGATACTCCTGATCAATTTGTTGATTGTATCGGAAAAGTTATTCAAAATGAAAATTACGGAAAACAATTAGGTCAAAATGCAAAACAATTGATTCATGAAAAATACGATAATACTACTGTTACAAAAAGACTGCTTGCTTTTTTTGAAATGCTGCTGAATGCATCGTCTGCATAATTTTTTTTTCTTTTCAATTTTCAGAAGAATCATTTCCAAATGATAGAGTAAATGAGCAATATGCAAGTTATTTTTGTTCATTTTATACCATTTCAAATTTATGGTTATTCGCAATAATTAGTGGGTAATATTTTTCTAAAGTTTATTTATAAAAACGGATTTGAAATATAATAATAGCCATAGACCTGCCAAACGCAGGTTGGTCTGTAAATCTGCGACATTTTTTTTACGTAACATCCGTTAATAATACGAAATTTAGTCCTGCGAACCGCATTGCGTATTTGCATTTTGCGGTCATTCGCACAGCCATCATTTCAAAATTAAATATAATTAATTGTAAATAAACATTCTAAAAAGATAAAAAAAATGTAGATTTTAATTTGCGTTTGCTAAAATTTTTAGTATTTTTGCTAAAATTAATAGCAATACTACCTTCGAAAGACGTATGATGATCGCTGGTTTTTCTTCATACGTCTTTTTATAAACAAAAAATGTATGGATTTGAATCTGCATGAAAAATTAAAAATACTTGCTAACGGAGCAAAATATGATGTTTCCTGTTCTTCCAGCGGAAGCAGCAGAAGTAACAACGGAAAAGGTTTGGGAAACACAATTGCAGCAGGAATTTGCCACAGCTTTACTGAAGACGGAAGATGTATTTCTCTGTTGAAAATTCTATATTCGAATCAGTGCATGTTTGATTGTGCATATTGTATTAACAGAAGAAGCAACGATATTCCGCGCACAACTTTTACTGTAAAAGAAATTGTTGATTTAACCATAAATTTTTACAGGCGCAATTATATTGAAGGCCTTTTTTTAAGTTCGGGTGTATTCAGAAATCCTGATCATACAATGGAGCAAATGGCGCTGGTAGCAAAAGAGTTGAGAGAAAAAGAAAAGTTTTTCGGTTATATACATTTAAAAGCAATTCCCGGCGCACATCCTGATATAATAAGAAAAGCAGGGCTTTATGCAGATCGTTTGAGTGTAAATATTGAAATTCCTACAGAAAATAATTTGAAATTTTTAGCGCCTGAAAAAAACTATCAAGGAATTTTCCAGCCTATGAATTTTATGAGTGAGAAAATTGCAGAAAACAAAGAAGAACGAAAAAAATTCAGGAAAGCACTTCCCTTTGTTCCGGCTGGACAAAGTACCCAATTAATTATCGGCGCATCTCCGGAAAATGATTTTCAGATTCTTTCTCTGGCAACCAATTTATATAAAAACCAACAATTGAAAAGAGTTTACTATTCGGGTTATACACCGGTAAACGATTACGATAAACGACTGCCTGCAATAATTAATCCGCCTTTGATTCGCGAAAACAGGCTCTATCAGTCAGACTGGTTGATGCGGTTTTACAAGTTCCGAAGTGATGAAATTGTGAATGAGATGCATCCCAACCTTGATCTGGAGATAGACCCGAAGTTGAGTTTTGCATTGCGCAATCCAGGGTTATTTCCTGTTGATGTAAACAAAGCAGATTATGAAATGATATTGCGGATTCCCGGTATTGGGGTCAAGTCTGCTCAAATGATTGTTAATGCCAGAAGATTCGGAAAACTAACTTCTTATACTTTAAAAAAAATCGGAGTTGTTATGAAACGCGCACAATACTTTATTACTTGCAATGAGTTAACGTCAGGCTTGCGTGATTTTGAACCGGAAAAAATTCGTGAAAAAATTTTAGAAAAACCAAAAAATAAAATTAATGTTTATGATAGTTTACAGTTGAAGTTGTTTCAGGAGTGAGGATGAGAGGTATAAGTTAAAAGTCATAAGTCGAAAAAGTCGGCAGTCAAAAAAGTCGGCAGTCGGCAGTCAGCAGTCGAAAGAGTCGGCAGTCGGCAGTCAAAATAGTCGGCAGTCAGCAGTCGAAAAAGTCGGCAGTCAGACAGTCGAAAAAGTCGGCAGTCGGCAGTCAAAAAAGTCGGCAGTCGGCAGTCAAAAAAGTCGGCAGTCGGCAGTCGAAAAAGTCGGCAGTCGGCAGGCTGAGGGCTGAGAACTGAGGACAGTAGACAGTAGACAGTAGACAGTAGACAGTAGACAGTAGACAGTAGACAGTAGACAGTAGACAGTAGACAGTAGACTGAAGACTGTAGACTGAAGACTGAAGACTGTAGACTGTAGACTGTAGACTGTAGACTGTAGACTTTTTCAATTAATAATAAACAACATGACAACATTTATCTACGACAACACATTCGAGGGGCTGCTGACAGCAGTTTTTGATTCGTATGTTATGAAAGCTCGACCAGCACAAATATTACCACAGAATGAGATACAGAGCCAACTTTGGGCAAATCCGCTGTACATTTCAACTGATGAAAAAAAAGCAGAACGTGTCTGGAATGGTCTTGAAAAGAGGCTTTCCAAAAATTCTATGCAAATGCCTTACAGAGCTTTTTTATCAGAAATGCGCGTTGAAATGCTCATCTATAATTTTATCAGATTAGCATTTGATACGCCTTATAATATTGAAGAAAATTATTTTAACGAGCATGTGCTGGAGATGAAAAAGCTAAGCAGAAAAGTAAGTCGTGAAGCATGCCGAAACCTTGAATTTGTGAGATTTCAAAAAACAAAAGATAACATTTATTACGCTTCTGTTTCCCCTGAATACAATATACTGCCAATGATTCTTAAACACTTTGAGGAAAGATATCCCGACCAGCAATGGATTATTTATGATATCCGCAGGAAGTATGGTTTTTTATACGATTTACAAACGACAAAACAAATCAATTTAGAACTTGATAATGTAAATCTATCGAATGGTCAGATCAACTCTGATGCCATGAGCGCTAATGAAGATACTTTCAGACAAATGTGGAAAGATTATTTTAACACTATGGCAATTCCTGAAAGGAAAAATCTAAAACTCCAGATGAACCTTATGCCAAAACGTTTCTGGAAATATTTAACAGAAAAAATTGATTGATGAATTTTACCACTTTTTAATTTTATATCCTTTAATAGAATAGAACAAGATAAAAATATAAGCAGGAATTAGAATCCAATACGCATTTTGTGCACCGATAAATGAAATGTCAGCAAGCTTTCCGTATAAAAGCGGCAGCAAAGCGCCTCCGGCAATTGCCATTATCAGTAAAGCAGAGGCTATTTTGATAAAATTCCCCAGACCATTTAAAGCCAAAGGCCAGATAGCAGGCCATACCAAAGCATTTGCAAGTCCTAAAAGCGCAATAAAGAAAACAGAGGTATAACCAGATGTAAAAAGTGCAAGTAAACTGAAAACAATGCCAATTACAGCAGAAATTGTTAACGCTTTTGACTGTGAAATAAATTTGGGAATTGAAATTATTCCGATGATATATCCAATAACCATTGCTGCCAGTGTAAATGCTGTAAAATTTTTCGCTTCTGAAAGTGGTATTCCCTGTGATAAACCATAATTTCCAATCGTGTCTCCCGCTAGAACTTCAACGCCTACGTATAAAAACAAAGCAATTACACCAAGGACAAGATTCGGAAATTGAAAAACACTGGTTTTTTCTACAATATTTTTCGTTGCAGCGTCCGCATCGTTTTCTTTTTCGATATCAGGGAGAGGGGAAAAGCGTACCATTAAGGCAAGACCCATTAATACGGATGCAATAATTACGTAAGGTATTATAACTCTCGAAGCAAGTCCGTCTAATAACAACGCTTTTTCTACAGTATCAACCGATGTTAATTTTTCGACTAAATGATCTGCATCAGAAAGAACAATTGCGCCCAGAACCAAAGGAGCAAGTACTCCGGCAACTTTATTACAGATGCCCATGATGCTGATTCGTTTTGCTGCACTTTCAATTGGTCCGAGTATCGTGATATAAGGATTCGATGCTGTTTGCAAAACAGATAAACCTGTTCCTATGATAAATAATCCGGTAAGAAAAAGCAAATAGGTTCTTGACAAAGCAGCAGGGACAAATAACAATGCACCGACAGCCATAACGAGCAAACCAAGCATCATTCCTTTTTTAAATCCTGTTTTTTTTAATACCCACGATGAAGGGATTGCCATAACAAAATATGAAATATAAAATGCGAATGTTACAAGTAAAGATTGAAACGTGTTTAACTCGCAGGCAATACGCAGATATGGTATTAATGTACCGTTAAGCCAGGTTACAAATCCGAAAATAAAAAATAAAACGCCCAGTATTATTATAGGAATGATGTATGACGAAGTACGATTTTTCATAAAAAAGATTTTTTTCAAAAGTAATAAAGGTTCGTAATAAGGCAAGAAAAAGTTATAATGTGTCAATTTTCTAATGTGCCAATTTGAAAATTTGAAAATTTTATATATTGGGTTGAGGGTTGATTATTAAAATGTTTCGTGTTTCGTGTTTCGTGTTCCATATTCCGAATTATGAATTACGAATTAAATAGGGTCTGCTGAAAAAGTCTGTCGTATGCCAGATTCGAGGCGACAAGACGAAGATGTATAATAATACTTCGAGTCGCAGGCAACAAAGAAGATGGTATGCGACAGACTAACAAAACAAAAATATAAAATTATAAAAAGAAGGTGCAAGGATTTTTAATGAATCATTTATTTTATCTTGCACTTGTTATAAGAATAACATATTCTAATCATTTAATATCAAATACGTTTTGTGATTTTCAGCAGACCCTATTTAGTGCCTGTCCATACAGTCAGTGTTTGGTTCAGAATGTTCGAGAGCAAGGCTTTCGCAGTGTTGAAAACCAAGGAGTTTACTTTTGTAAATGACTGTTTTCAACACAAGAGTAACGCAGCTATCGGACATTATGGACAAACACTATTTAGAACAAGCTTTTTTGTAACTGAATTCAATACGGTCGAGGCTGTCTGAATCGGTGTAGATTACATTATTTACACGAATGATTATATAATTATTTTTGCCGCGAAGTTTTGCCACGTACATAATACCCGGAGATACAGTATTTGCATAAGAAGAAGGTTGAGAGATAGTTGTACCAGAATAAGCATCCACGGCATCTTCCATGATTGCATTTTCATAACTGAAATAATTTAATCTTTTAAATCTTGTTGTATTTAGAGCCCTCCACGAATTAAAAAAATAATAAGGAGCATAGGATGTTGCGGTAGTTGTGTTTTGCATATCCGCGCTCGAATCGGGTGCAGTTAGGAGGATTGAAGCATCAGAAATCAAGTCCCATGAATTAGCAAAAGGGCCGATTGAATTATACAAAACGCCAAAAAATTCACAATTCAGGGGTGTTATCTGAGCAGTAAAAATTGTAAGAATAATTGTTTTTGATTCACCCCTGTTATCTGTTATTTTGAAATACCACTTTTCTGTAGCCACTTGATTGGATGTCGTGTAAAAACGGGTATCTGTGAATGAAACTGAATTTATTATTGTATCAAAAATATCAGTCGTCAGATTATTTATAGTGCGATATACATTAAATTGTTTCAGATAACCACCTGACATAGCATTTATGTTCGCGTTAATTCCAACCTTAAATTGTGACGAGAAATTAATAGTTGAGCCATTAACAGTATAATTATTTCCTGAAATAAAACTAATGTTTGGAGGATTGTTGACAGCCGTAATCGTAAAAGATGTATCTTTTTTCCGGCCATCCTGATCGATTATTTCAAAGCGCCATTTCTCGCTGCCTGATGTGGTTCTGCATTGAAAAAGTCGGATGGAATTTAATTTTACAGACGACAATGTTGAATCAAATGCGAGGGATGAGTCTGTTTCATTAATTTTCCAGATTGAAAAACGGGTAATATTTTTATTGAAAATTGTATTTCCTGATGCCTGTATTTCTATGGAAAAAGGAGTGCCGATTTGCAATGTTGTATCCGACGAAACATAAGATACATCCTCAATAAGACGCAGCATTGGAGAAAGGTCGTAATCTTTTTCAAGCGGCTCGTGTTTGCAGGATGTTAAAATCAGGATTCCTCCTAATATCAATAAAAGAAAATCAAATATAAAAATGATACATATTTTTAATATACTCATAAAATAATTGTGATTGAAAATTTGCAAAATAATCCTACTGCTCATTTTGCTTGTTCATGTTATATCCTCAAGCCTAAAACTGTGATATCATCAATTTGCTCAAATTTTTCATCAAAACCGTTTACCCAATTATTGAGTTCTTTTTCAATTTGTTTTCCTTGTTCCAACATTGGTAAACCGGAATATTTAACCAATATTTCCTTAAATCTCTTGTAAAGGAATTTTTTCCCTTTCTGACCGCCAAACTGATCTGGTAAGCCGTCTGTAAAAAGATACAATTTATCTCCCGGGTTTAGTTGGATTTCATGCGTTTTAAAACTGTCCATTCTCTCATGAATAGCCACAGGCATTTTATCCGGCTTTATTTCTTCAACAGAGTCGGTAATCTCTATAGATGTATTTTCAACAGGGCTGTTCCTGATAATCCAAATAGGATTATTTGCTCCGGACCAGAGAGCATATTTTCTGGTTTTATGTATGGCAACAATAGACATATCCATACCATCTTTCTGAGTGCCTTCTTTGCCTGTCTGCTTTAATGCATCAATTATAGAAGTGCGTAAATTATTGAGTATATCACCTGTATTTGTTACATCTTTTTTACCTACAATTTCATTCAGAAATGAAACACCTAGCATACTCATGAAAGCACCAGGAACGCCATGTCCGGTACTATCGGCAGCAGTTACAATAATCCATTCTTCGGTTTGTGTTGCCCAGTAAAAATCGCCGGAGACAACATCCTTTGGTCTGAAAACGATAAAGTGTTCTCCAAGTATTGAGTCAGCATATTTATCTGCAGGCAATACCGCCGTCTGAATTCGTTTAGCATAACGAATGCTGTCTTCTATTTCTTTTTTTTGTTCAACAACTAATTTATGCTGCTTGCTGATTTCATCTCTTTGATTACTTATTTGTTCTTTTTGCAAGGCAAGGAGCAAATTCATTTTTCTTTTAACAATATATTGTCTGATAACGATTATTATTATTATCAATACAATTAGAAATCCTCCAATGACAACATTTTTAGTACTATTTACTTCTGAAAGAAAATCGTTTTCCAAAACAGCTACTCCGATTAAAAATAATCTATTTTTCCCGAGTTCGAAACGTGATATTTTTATCCACCATTTTTCATCGTTAATCTCAAGACTAAATGCATCAGAATAATTTTCGCCAAGTTGTTTCCAATTATTTACCGAACTTTCCAGTACTCCCGAACCAATTTTATTAAATTCTTTAAGAACATATTTTGAAATAGAGTCGGGGTTGTTAAACTTGGGTTCATTTGGTAACCCGATAACCTTTAAATCATTTGTCAATACAAAAGTTTTACTGTTTGCTGTGGTATGTTCAGATATTGTAAATTCAGAAATTTCAGATAATAAAATATCATATTGAATAATGCTTGTTTTTTTTGTATAGGGGCAAAATGATCGCATAGATGCGGTAATACCAGGAATCTGATGTGTAAAAAAGATATATGGTTCTGTCCACCATGGTTCTTCCGGGTATTCAGTTTTCATTGCGCCAATAAACCAGGGACGCGTACGCGGGTCATATTGCGCATTGCAATCAGTCCATTTTTTTATGATTATTTTATCAAAAATATTTCCTTTCCACAGTTCTCTGTTAATGACCATACCTGAGTCTGAAGATTCAAACACTACATTTGTAAGCCATGTTGAGTCTTCCCGAATAATAGAAAATTCATTCCCTTCAGTATTCGCAACAACAATTGTATTTACCTCGGGATACGTGTTGAACACAGGCAGGAAATAAGCACTTGTGTTATTTATTTTTAAAGCATCAAGTATACCCTGATCACAAAGTTGTTTCGTAGCGATGAGGCTTCCTTTAATTTTATCAAAATAATTTTCAAGTTTATCGTTAACCTCGCTTGTTGTTTTATTAATAAGTGATTGAGCAAGGGATTCAGCCGTATTTGCCATATTGAGAAGCATTCCAAAAAGAACAATCACTGAAACGGATAGTATTATTATAATAAAAAAATAGAAGTAACGGTTTTGCTTTTTATAATTTTCTTTCTGATTCGTCATCTTTCAGGTGTAAGTTTAAACATCATGGATAATTATTTAGTGTAAAAAATTCAATTTCTTTTTCTCTCCATTTCCATGCTAACAATCAAATCAAGATAATACACATCTGGTCGAAACTGAACAATACCTGCTGCGTCAAGCCAAGAAGTATAATAATCAATGTAAACAGGAACATTTTTTTTCAAAACTACTTTTTTTGTTTTATCAACTAATTCTCCTTTTTTTATTGCTTCCTGTCGTTCTTCCCAAATTTTTTTCTTCTCTTCAAATTTCTTTTTATCGGCTTGCTTCTGATACCATGTTTTTTGTTTTTCCTTCTCTTTATCTTTGTCTTTATACACTTCGGGTTTCAACCCAAGTTCTATTCGCAGGTCGTTCAAATCAAATTTCTTGTCGTAACGCATTAAAAATTCAGCAAACTCAAATGGTTTTTCAAGGCGAATACAACCATGTGAAACAGCTCGGGTAGTGCGTCTGAATGCATGTTTGGACGGAGTGTCGTGCATATACACACTGAACGGATTATAAAAAACAAATTTTAATTTACCGAGTGCGTTAATATCTCCGGCTTCCTGCATAAACTTGTATGGGACATTTCCTGCACGGTATTTTTTCCAGTTTACGGTTTTAGGATCAACTTCAACATCTCTATAAAACACGCGAAAATTATTATCTTTTAAATACGAAGAATCCTGAATAATTTTAAATATCATTTCTTTTTTCACGATATTTTCTGGTACTGTCCATTGCGGATTGATAATAAAATGCGAAATGCTGCTGAAAAAAGTTGGTGTTTCATGATTGTATTCAATAGGTTTTAAGCTTCCCTTTTCTTCAAACATTGCAATTTTCAAAGCCCGGTCTTTTGTTTTGCGTTCGCCACAGCAAACACGCATATCAAGCTGCACTTTCCCACTATCGTAAGCAAACAGATAAAAGTCGGGAACATTTACTTTCACATAAAAACCGCTATCAGGATATTGAAGCCAGCGCTGGCGTTCGAGGTTTAATTCAATCTGCCTTATTCTGCTGCTTACAGAAGTATTCATTTCATTTATTGTATTATATCCAATTACGCCGTCATCAAGCAGTCCATTTCTTAATTGGTATTTTAAAATTGCCTTATATAAAATAGTATCATAAATTAAAAAATTCATTTTTGAAAATGATACAGAATCAAGCTCTCCGGTTACTAAAAGTCTTTCTGCTATTCGTTTCAAATAAGGAAAGGTATCTCCTTTAAATAATTTTAATTTGATATTCGTATTTGGAATTGAATCCCAGCCTTCTTTTTCCTGATACGTCCGATAAATCTGTAAAGCTTTTATCAATCCATTGTATTCAGCACTTCTCGGTTGTATTTGACGAAGAAAAACACCAATATCTTCTGAAAGAAGAGGCTGAAAAAAATTTAAACTATCTCTTTTTTTTAAAGGAAGTTTATATGTTTCAGGAAATAATTTTGCAGGGTTGACAACACCATATTTCAGTTGATCCGTGTAAAGTAATGCTGCATTTGATAAGAATAATTCAAGATTCGCAAGTGAAAAATAATCAAGATTTCTTTCTTTATGTATTGTCTTATTGTATTCCTCAAAATACATTTTGATAAAATCAAGATCGTAATAGGAGCTGTCTATGCCCTGCAAATAGGCTTTCCGAAGATAAAACATTAACGTATCAAGGCTCGTATTTTGATTTAATTGTTTTGTCCAGACCAGTTCAAAATTTCTTTTCTGATAAAAAATTTTCAGCGAATCAAAATTTTCAAATTCAGTATGACAAACAGGATTTACATCATTCAATGTATTGAGTCGGTTCATCATCGCTGTACGCATTTTACGTTTATCGAATTTGCTCCACGCATCTTCTTCTGCTGTGCTGGGTATTTTTTTTGGTTTTTCCTGGCATGAGGCTAAAAATAAAAAGGGTAAAATAAAAATACAAATTTTAACAACAGTCAATGTTCGAAAAATAGTGGATATAGATAAAAAAGTTTCTAACGAAAAAATTGTTTTCACGAACTTATGAAAACCAAAATAAGTACGAAAGTGAAAATAATACTGTTTCAAGTTGTAATAATTTGATGTGCAAATCTACAAAAAAACTATTAATAACTCATGTTATGCAAAATGCTTTTTTTATTAATTTGTCCACAATCCACAGTCTACAGTCTACAGTCCAAAGTCTACAGTCTGTCTGACTGCCGACTGCTGACTGCTGACTGTTCTACTTTTCTAAAAAGTTACGTAACTTCAGTTTAAAAATTATTAATATATTTGTAAATCAATAAAAACTTTATACCATGAAAAATTTTATTTTATCAATTATGTGTCTGGTATTCATTCCGGCATTCTTACAAGCGCAATCAGTATTGCCTTTAAAAAAAATCAGTATTTTCAAAAATTCCACCTGCATGGTTTCTAAAGAAGGAAATTTGAAGGCATCTAATAATTTGATAGAACTTCCTGTTCCGGGTCAGGCGTTGCTTGGTTCTTACTGGTTAGGTTCTTCAAAAGACAATTCGATTAAAAGTATTACATTTGATATTGATACCCTTCAAAAATCTTCTAAAGTTCAATCTGTTTCTCAAATATTCAATGCTAATATTGGAAAACAAGTGGTTTTGACCCTTGCCCAGTATGAAAAAAGTGAAAAAACAGCATCCGGAAAAATTCTTGATTTTATTTCCGAATCTTCATTAATAAAAATCAAAACAGATGGCGGTAAATTTATGTTTATCCCTGTTTCTGATATCCGTTATTTTGAATTTACAGAAGATATAAATTCAAATGTTAAAAAAGACAGCATTGTTAAAATGGCGAAAGTACGCACAGAGAAAAGCAATGATAATATTTTTCTTCAGGAATATTACATGCAGCTTGGCATGAACTGGATACCCTCTTATTTTTTGAAAATCATTAATGATAAAGAAGCGCGCCTTGAAATGAAAGCAATCATTGAAAACACGGCAGAAGATTTAACCGATGTTGAAACAGAAGTTGTTGTTGGCTCCCCGCAATTATTTTTTGGAACAAAATTAGACCCTATGACCTATGCAGGAATTACCCCTGCGACTGCTGCAAACATTTACAGGAATAACGACAGGTTTGATAATAATATGTTAAGCAACGCTTATCAGGTACAAACAGTAAGCCGTTCTACAACCTCCATTTCAGATGAATCTGGGTTTGTTTCTACCTTTGAAACAGAGGGGGAGAAAAATAATGATTTGTATTATTACAATCTTGGAAAAATAAATTTACCTAAAAATACAAAAGGAGCTTTTCCGATTTTTGCCAATACCTTAAATTATAAAGATAAGTATGAGGCAAGTATTCCGGACAAAGTAAATTATGCATCTTACATGTATTGCGATAACAGTGAAACCCTTTACGAAGTATTTCACTCTATAGAAATAAAAAATTCTACGAGTTTTCCTTTTACAACAGCTTCTGTCATGGTAATTACTGAAAAAAATCAATTTCTTGCGCAAGACAGATTAACGTATACTCCTGCAGGATCAACCACAACTATAAAATTATCCAAAGCCATAGATGTGATTTTAAAAAATACAGAAGAAGAATCCACCCGTGTTGATAATTTCAAAAAAATAGGAAAAACAAATTATAGTAAAATATTGCTTAAAGGAAGCATTACTATTGAAAATTTGCAAAAGAAAAATGTAACGGTTGATGTTACTAAAAATGTTACAGGAACTGTTTCTAATGGAGGCAATGCCGTAGTGAAAAAACAAAAAGTTTATGGTTCTGCAAATCCTTATTCAGACTTGAAATGGGAAGTTAATCTCGGAGCTGGCGAAAAGAAAACATTAAATTATGAATATGAAGTTTTGTTTATTCCTTCGCATTATTAGAAAAGTATCAACAGGTAAATGCGATAAAAATATACATACTAGTGTCCACTAGTCTATCACTTGTCTCAGGGCGTGCAAACAGGCGGGCGAGTGCGAACTGGGGGGTATTACTGATGTGGTTGAATTAAACAAAATGATTGCACATGACAAAGTATAAGAAAGTTCCTGTTAAATCAGATGGAATTAGCAGCCTGTTTGAAGAAATAGCACAATTGATTCAGTTCAGCAGGATCAGGATTAATACTTCTGTCAACCTGAACCAGTTGTATACAAATTACAACATTGGGAAAATAATTGTAGAAGATGAGCAGGGAGGAAAGGAGCGTGCAGCATACGGAAAAATGGTTCTTCAGAAGTTGGCAGAAAAATTAACAATGAGTTTTGGGAAAGGATTTTCTTTGAAGAACATAGAACGAATGAGAGCTTTCTATATCATGTATTAAAAATCGTCAACACTGTCGTCGATTTTTAATAATACAGAGAAACTGATTTCGTCAACAGTGTTGACGAATTTAACAAAAACGCAGATAATGTCTGCGGAATCAAATGAGATAAAAGCGGCTACAACCTTGACGAAATACGAACGGATTCCTTTATTAAGCTGGTCGCATTATGTATTCCTCATGGGCATTAACAATGAAGCAGAAAGGCAATTTTACGAAACGGAATCTTTTGAACTGAATTGGTCATTCAGAGAATTAAAACGGCAATTTAATAGTTCTTTGTATGAACGACTGGCTCTAAGCAGGGATAAGAAAAAGGTAAGACAACTGGCGACAAAGGGGCAAATTATTGAACATCCTCATGATTTTCTGAAAGAACCGCTGGTGCTTGAATTTTTACAGCTAAAAGAATACCCAGAATATACAGAAACTGATTTAGAGAAGGCCATTATAGACAAACTTCAGGAATTTATGATGGAGTTGGGCAAGGGATTTCTTTTCGAAGCGCGTCAGAAACGTATTTCCTTCGACGATAAGCACCACCATATTGACCTTTCATTCTACAATCGCCTGTTGAAGTGCTTTGTGCTGATTGATTTAAAAATAGGGGAGCTTACACATGAAGATCTCGGGCAAATGCAGATGTATGTGAATTATTACGACAGGTTTATAAAAGATAACGATGAAAACCAAACTATTGGAATTGTGCTGTGTAAAAAGAAAAGCGAAGCATTAGTGGAGATTACCCTGCCTATAGAAAACAAGCAGATTTTTGCTTCCAAATATCAATTATATCTTCCAAATAAAAAACAACTGAAACAAATTCTGGAGGACTATGATGATGTGGAATAATTTGGAAAGAAACATGGTTGGCTGAATATTTGAATATGAAGTTTTGTTTGTTCCTTCGCATTATTAGAAAAAGTGTCAGCAGGTAAATGCGATAAAAAATATACAAGAATCTACATTGCTAAATTAGTGCTTTTCTCAGGGTGGACAAATAGGTAGGCGGAGTCGCCGCGGCAACGAGTGCAAAAGAATGGCGAATGGGGTGGGAGTGCCCCCATTTTGAATTTTATTATTCACTGTGATATTTTTCCATTGTTAATCGCGCCATCAGATAACTTATTGTAGATTCTGCTCCTTGATTAAGATTCACATGTTTTTCTTCCAGTCCATCGTAACAGCCTCCTGTGCAAGGATTGTAAACAATATGATGCAGGCGGTTGTTTCCTAAAAACCAATTGAAGGCAATTTCCATTTTCTTTTTATATTCTTCTTCCATAAAAATATATCGGAATTTATTTAATGTCATTATGGTGTAGGCAACATCAATAGGTTGTTCTCCAAAATGACCGGCTGTTTCACCTTTTTGCAACCAATGTTTATTTGAAATTACTTCAATTCCGTTTTCATTAAATATTTGCGCTAAAAGAAAATTCAACGAGGATATTGCTATATCTTTATAAACAGGCTTATCTGTTAATAACCAAGCGTACAGCATCGCCTCCGGTAAAACACTATTTGCATAGGTCAGATAAGCTTCATACCATTCCCATTTTTCATTGGATTCATGCTTGTACATTTGAACTAAGCGATCGGCAAAGGTTTTTAAAAGGTAAAAATTTTCAGATGATTTTACGGTACTGTAATAATAATATATTCCTTTTATTGCGAATGCCATAGCACGGGTAGAATGAACCGTATGGAAGCGTTTTAACGATTTTTCAATTATTATTTTTGCTTGTGCAATGATTTCCACGGGTAATAATCCGTTTAATGAAATCAGGTATCCTAAAGCCCATATCGCTCTACCGTTTGCATCATCAAGGTTTGTTTCTTTATTCTGATCTGTAAATTTATGATCTTTATCTACATAATTAAAAAAACTACCATCTGTCTGCTGGCAAAATTCAATAAAGTTTAAATAAGTATGAATATACTTTACACTTTCCTCATTATTATTAAACTCAAAATACATACAAGCAGCAATCAATGCTCTTGCATTGTCATCCAAGGTATATCCTGATTCAATATCCGGTTGATTAATTTTTGAAAATTGAATAATACCTGTTTGTGTTGTTAGATGCTTTAAATGTTCCAGATTTATTACCGGAAGCTTGTAATGCGTTTTTATTTTACCCTCCACTATTTTTCCGAATAGCATTGCGTGTGCTACCGCAGAGTTTTCCCATGATGTGGACACTATATTCTGCAATGTATTTAAACTGATATTCCTACGCAACTCATTATCGTTAAGCAAGCGTATAACACCTGCTGCTAATTGATCTGAATTGCAAAAATCAAATATAATTCCTTTGTCCTCCGTCAAAAATTCTTTTGCATGCGGTATAGGTGTCGAAATGATAGGACAAGCACAACTCATTGCATAGGCAAAAGTCCCACTAACAGCTTGATTCGGGTCGTTTGTTGTAAAAAGATAAATATCTGTTAGCTGCAAGTATTCAAGCAAATCGGGAAGAGCCAGATATTTATTTATAAAAATAACATGATCTCGCAAATTATTTGAGTCAACTTTTTGTTCAAGTTTTTCACGGTATTTTTCACCCTCTTCTTTTTGAACTTCCGGATGCGTTTTGCCGATAATCAAGAAAATAACCTCAGGATTTTTCTTAATAATAGTGGGTAAAGCGTTTAAGGTTGTTTCAATACTTTTCCCTGAACTAAGAAGACCAAATGTTGTTAATACGCTTCGTCCCGTAAGGTCATATTTTACTTTTAATAATTGCTCACTCAAATGAGGAACTAAATGAGTGCCATGCGCTATAACTGAAATTTTTTGTTCTGAAACATCATAATCTTTCATTAAAATATCAGCAGAATTATGAGTCATAACAATGATTGATTTACAAATATCAGCGATGATTTTTACCTTATTTTTTAAATTTTCATCCGGATGTGGCAAAACAGTATGAAATACTATTGATATTGGCGTTGAAAGGTCGAATAAAAATTGCAGAAAGGCCTGCTCCTGTGTTTTGAAAAAACCAAATTCATGTTGAACCAATACAATTTTAACAGCGAGATCTGAATTAATTTTTAAAGCTAATTTACCATATTTAGTTGCGACAGAGCTATTCAAAACATATTTTACTTCTTCAGGATAAACATTATTTGAATTATAAGATTCAACAGCGCAGACTTTAACCGTAAGTGTAGTGTTGAATTTATTATTTAAGGCTTTGATTAAATCTTGAGAGTAGGTTGCAATGCCACATTCTCTTGGAGGATACGAAGTGATAACCAAAACTTCTGATATTGATTTTTTTAAAGCAAGAGTTTTGTCTTTTGTTGTTTGAATTGTTTCTTTTTTTTCTTTTTGCGTTACATATACATCTGATAATACTTTTTTAGGAGAGATTATTTCTTCAAATGCAGTTAATAAAGTTTCATTATTCATTTTTGTTTTTATAAATTAATAATTCTGCTAATAGTTCAGGTAAACTGACAGAAGCGCATGCTATACATGTATCTGCCGCACCATAATAAATAAATAAAGTGTTTCCAAAAATGGCTGTACCTGTAGGAAAAACAACATTATTTACTTCTCCTTTTAATTCCCAATCATATTCCGGAGAAAAAAATACATTTGGTAGTCTTGATAATTCGATGGAAGGGTTGTTTAAATCTAATAATGCAGCACAGGCTGAATATACCAGACCCTTTTTAGTTTCTTTTACACCATGATATATTAACAACCAGCCGTGTTCTGTTTCTATGGGAGGACAACCACTTCCAATATAGCTTAATTCATGAGGAAAAACAGGGTCCATAACAATATGATCTTGCAAATTGATAAAATAATTTTCCCAGAATTCCTTTGTTAGATCCGACAAATTATCTATAGAAACTATTTGAATACCCGGCCTGATACGATGAAGGAAAACTAATTTACCTTTTATTCTTCGAGGGAAAAAAATTACATTCTTATCCCATAACATTATCTTTTTTTCAGGATCTACTTCCTGATAATAAAATTTATAATTTCGATAATAATTTTCATTTACTTTTCCTGCTGTTTCTGCAAGAAATACAAATTCTGCATAGGTTATAGGCGGAACAATAAGTCCTTGTTTTTTAAATTGCTTTAAATCCTTTGACGTGGCTAATGCTCCACGCGCATTTGTTCCATCATATCCAGTGTATGTTAAATAGTATAAATCGTCAATTTTTACAATACGTGCATCTTCAACACCCTGTGATTCATATTCAAATTCAGAAGATATTAATGGTTTATCCCATCTTTCTACAACTGTCAATGGACCATCTAATTTACAGTAACCAATGCTTGATCGGTTTCCTTGTTGCACAGCTCTGTAAAAAAGATAAACATTATCTCCCTCGCGAATAACTGCCGGATTCAGTACGCCTTCATTCTCAAATTCAAATGAAGTCTTATATAATAGTATTCCTTCTTTTTTTACTTTTATCATTAAACATTATATATAGATTTTTTTAAAGTGAGTTTTAATATTCGACTAACTGAATTTTCGCATGAAAAAGAACTATATATTTTTGTAATTTGATACTATTAATAAATATTAATTCATGCAAAAGATATTCCTGTACTCTGCACCTTGTTTTTTCTATGCCTTTTGTATTTTACAAATATTTTGCGGCTCTGCCGCTGCATTCCAAATATAGCAGTAGAGCTGCGATAACATTTGTAGCAGCAATAGCTGCGTTGTTTAAAAAGGTGCAGCGCACCGTAATATTTTTTATTTTGATTTCAGCCACAATTTTTTGTTAAAAAAGATAAAGCAAAAATTATTTTTATACTCTTGAAAAAGGCTGATGAAATCATTTTTTTTCAATTTAATTTATGCGAAAGTTCAGTTATATAAATAAAAAATAACTACTCCATAGACCAATCCAATAACCTTTGAGGAGCCTTGCTTCTGTTTTCCGAATAAATATTTATATTCTGATTTTTTCTGATACCTACATACAAAATATTTTTTTTAATATCTGCCATGATAATGGCGCCGGGGTCACCTCCACTGTGAGCCTGCATTGCATAAGCATAAAAAAGCCCATTATTTATTTCGATGGGAGCTTCCTCTTCCCATATTTTCTTAAGATAATCATATTGCTTTCCAATCATTTTTTTCAATCTTTTTTTTATGACAGGATGATCTAATAAATTAACGTCATCTGGATATTTGCCTTTATATTTATTCAAAAAAACAAGATCATTTGGCATATTTTTTTCTAAAATATTTTCTTTGATACTTTTAAATGTATCATTGGGAACAGAAACCAGTTCTGCGTTCTGCGCTGTTTGCTTTTTGTTATTATTTACGTTAGCATTAAATACTGTGTCTCTCGTTGAAGTTTCTGTGTCGCAAAAACTAAAGAGAGCTGCAATCAGTAATGTCAAAATAAAATAAAATATTTTTCGACTCATTTTGTTGAAATTTATCTTTAATATCAGGGCTTAATTAATTCAGGTATCTAAAAAATCGGTTATACAAAAAACATTCCATTCGTAATTATTCATATAAAAGTTTATTCAATTCTTTAAGATCAGGAGACAGTATAACTTCTGTCCTGCGGTTGCTGGAACGCCCTTCTTTTGTTTCATTTGTTTTAACAGGATGAAATTCCCCTCTACCGGAAGCGGTTATACATTTTGAATCAAAGCCATATTCTTTCGTTAATAAGCGTAAAATTGTATTTGCTCTTGCAGTACTCAGTGCCCAATTATCTTCAAATTGCTTTGTTTTAATAGGAACATCATCGGTGTGTCCCTCTATCATTACTGTTATATCTTTTGTACTATTTAATACTTTTGCCAGAGATTTCAACGCCTCTTTTCCTTTAGTATCCACTACAGCGCTGCCGGATTTGAATAGCAATTTTTCTTCAAGAGAAACATACACTTTACCATCTTTGATGTCAACATATATTTCATCTGCCTTAAAATTCATTAATGCTTCTGATATTAAATTTTTGAGTTTACTCATAACATCCTTCTGTGTTTGAATCATATTTTGAAGGTTTTTCAAACGCTTTGCTTGATCTGCAATTGTTATTTTTGAGTCAGTGGAAAGCGATTTTAAATTATTGTTAATAACAAAATTTTCATTTTGTAAAAATGACTTATCCTTATTTAGGTCTGCCACCTGCTTGTCTAATTCATCTATTTTGCTGATTTTTTCAGCATTTTCTTTTTGTAGTTTATTAACCCTGGCTTCAGAATCAAGAAGTTTTTTACTGGGTCCGCAGGATGTAAATAGCAAGCTGAAAACCATAATTGCAATTGCAATTAAAAGACTTGTCTTTTTCATTTTTATTTATTTATGTTAATACTATCACAAAGATGGATATTTTCTTTATTTTGAATGTTACATGACTTTTTAAATTTATTACATGATTCACACAATAAAAAGCTGACTCAGATTGGAGGTGGCTATATTGGTTCTTTGTACATGTAAGAAATAAACTCGACAAAATAGTTACTATTAAAATGTCTATATTGAATTATTCAAAAACTTAGAAATGTAGGAGTAGGAGTAGCTTGCCAGACCCGCCTCCTGCGTAGCGGGCAGGGAGTAAGAGTAGACTCCCGACTTCTGATTTCTGACTCCTCCAACGCAGTAATCAATAAGCTCAAGATTTAATTTTAAATAATTGTTTCGCTTTATAAAGAGCTTTTTTAATCTGCATGCGCTTTTTTTCAAATTTCTTTCGCGCAAATTTATGGTCTAATTTATCCATTTGGTGATAAGCTTTGATTAAGGCCTCAGGAATATCTCCGATATATACGATTTTATAAAATGAAAAACCATTATAAGGGGTGTTGCTTTCGGGGATGTGAATCTTAATTCTTCGACTTATTTTTTTCTCTTTAAAACTTAACATAAAAGCGTTTTTTCTTCTTTTGCATAATAGTTCAAATTGCGAATTGACAAGCATTGTTCCACAAAACTTTTGGCATTTATCCTGCATTGTAAATAATAAAGTATTTCCGACGTATCTGGTTACAAAACGGACAAATACACTATCTTTTACAGACATATTTTCAATAATCAATGTATCATCTTCAGTAAGGGACGCTGCTTTTTTATGCTGGGTTAATAAAAAATATTTTTTCTTTGCCTCGAAAAACAAAATGGATTCTTTTTCTTTCTCTGTATAAACCATTGGATGAACTGCGATTGTTGCATCAGGATTATCAACAAGAAAATCTGCCATTTTATTTATAAATTTTAATTGATTAGGCGACAACGAGCTTTGCTGCATTTCCCAATTCAATACAAGTGATTTTTTTATTTTATTTTCTGTCTTTCTCACATACATCCTGTAAGGAGCAGTAGGTGGCTTTAATAAAAGATTTTTCAGCAAATCAAAGATAACATCAGACAAATGAAATTTTGGGTCTTTCAGATTGCCTGTAACAGGAATATCATAATCAATAACATTGCTGCGTTCAAGAACAAAGGATAGAATCAAAGGTAAAGGAATCCATTTTGTATCTTTATTTTTTTGATGCCTGATTACCTGCGGGTCAATTAAGAGCAAATGATTGCTGCTTTTCAAAATTCCATTTCTGACAGTCCAGTTACCATTTAGTTCTAATGTTCCCCTGTCTGCACAAAAAGAGGTATAAGAAATTAAATACGGATTAAACATAGACGCTGCTATGCCCTGAACATTATAATTCATGTCAAAATCAACACTGTCTTCAGGATTTATTTTTACATTTAAAGAAGCTTTACCATAAGGCTTAATGGATGATTTAAGAACTAATCGGATCCATTTATTTTTTTTATTTACAGAATCAGCAAATACAAAAAACGGATTAACTTTTATTGAAAATTTCTCTGACTGTGAATAATCATTTGCTTCGAAACAGCCATTATGTATTGCCAACTTATTAAGCCTGTAATCATTCTGAAAGAAATTTTTTGATAGTAATTTTACATAATCTGCAATGACAAGAATCAGATTAAACCCGATTGTGTCAGATTGTGCAGATGAAATATTCGATCCGTTTTTACCAAACATCATTTCAAGATTATCGAGATAATCATACTTTTCGTATTTGAAATATGGATTATAAAGCAAAATGGAATCATAATAAAACTTATGATTTTTCGGATTTATTTCTTTAATTGCTACTACTAATTTTTTAAAAGAAGCATAAGCTTCAATTGTGTTTTTACCTAAATGAAAATCATGCAGTACAATTTGACCTTTCGTATTTATATTTCCCTGTTCCTGTAAATTTCCTGATATCTGAAGATCTGCATCTAATTTCACTTTAAAATATCCAAAATTCATTAAATCTTTAAGATATTGATCAATAAATTTCAAATTGTATTTTTTAATCTTAACTGCCAGATGGTAATCAAGATTTTTGAAATAAATTGTAAAATCTCCTTTTGAGCTGCCACTTCCGGTTCCTGATAAAAAAGTAAAATCTGCACTGATTGAATCACTGTCCCATTGCATTCCGGCACTTTCAATATTTACATTTGTTATTGAATATTTTACAGGAATAATTTTTTCATGATAATAAAATTTACCATTATTAATTTTTATATTTAAAATGTTAAAATGAATTTTTGATTGTGTTTTAGCTGAAGAATCCGGAGTGAATTTTTTAATAATATCACTAAAGTTGAAATCTGCATCCTTGTGAATAATTATTCCTTTTGGATTAAATAATGCGATCTCTGTAATTTCAACATTTTTTGAAAACAGTTTATGTATTGCAAAATCTGCGTAAATTTCTTTTGCTGAAAAAAAAATACTGTCTGATTCTTTCAGTGCAGAGGAACAATCAGATTCATAAATTAAAAGATTGCTTATGTGAACATACCCGGTAAACGGATTTGTATAAATCCAGCCAGTTTTAATTTGCCTCCCGGTATATTTCTCATCATACCTTTCTATCAGATATTTTGCAGCAAGCGAGGTCAGGAGTATAAGTAATAATCCGAAAAAGAGAAGAGCTCCCGTAATTATTATAAGTCTTTTTATTAATCCAGATTTATTTTTCACTAAATATCATTATAAATAATTTTTTATTTATTAATCTGAACTGTATATGAATTTGGAATTATTTTTTTTCCATGTGTGTTTGCAAAAACTTTTGTAAACTCTGCACCGAAATAGAGTATAATCGCAGAATAATAAACCCAAACAAGGATAATAATGACAGAACCGGCAGCTCCATACGCTGAAACAATACTATACCTGCTGAGATAAAAGCCTATCGCAAATTTGCCAATCATAAAAAAAAATGCAGTAAAAGCAGCTCCCACAATACTATCTCGCATTGCAATTTTACCATCAGGAAGTGTTTTAAAAATAATAGTAAATAAAACTGTGATGATAATAAAGATAACCATGATTGTAATAATACGGAATAACATAATTGAATCTTGTGGGAAATAAATAGCCAGACGCTTACTCAAAATATCTATAACGGAATTCATTATTAGACTTGCCATTAATAAAAAGCCTACAGACCCTATCATTGAAAAAGACATCAAGCGGTTATAAATAAACTTCATAAATCCACGTTTCGGTTTTGCTTTAATTCCCCATATATAATTTATTGATTCCTGAATTTCGGCAAATACACCTGAAGCGCCTATTATTAATATAGCAAAACCCAATATTGTTGCGTACACATTACTGTTGTAAAGCTTAACATTTTTAATAGTCTCCTGAATTTGCAATGCGGCATCGTTTCCAACCAAGCCGTTAATCTGTCCGAAAATCTCACCTCTGACAGCATCATCACCAAAAAAAATACCACTCAGGGAGATTATGATGATTAACAAAGGAGGCAAAGAAAATATAGTGTAATAAGATAATGCAGCACTTAATTTAAGTCCACTGTCGGTAATAAATCCAATAAAGGTTTCTTTAAAAAGATCTCCAATTTTTTTAAGTGTCTTTATTGCATACATAGCGTACAATTGTAAATCTCTGTCGTGGAAATTATATGTTTATTAAATAATATTCGTTATTGTAAATTCAAAAATAATTTCTAAAATAATCCAACAAAATTATTTTGAATATTTATTTATCATTTTAGATACTTTTTTACTGATTCTTTTGATATTTATTGTGGTCTGATTAATATTTTCAGCCATGACTGAATCCTGAATTAATCGTCCAAGTATGCCTTCTCCATTATTTATCTTTACCATTATTTCCGCCAGTTGTTCTGAAACAATTGCTGCATTATCTGTTGTAATTTTAAGACTGGCAATGATGGAGTCTGTTTCAACAGGTTCTGTTGAAGCAATGCTTTGACCATCGGTTACCATACGAGAATTTTTACTTCCTTGAGTAACAATCATAAGCCGATCGCCTATTATTCCTGAAGATCCGATACCTGCCTCACTGTCCGTTTTAATAAAAGCCTGAACACTTTTTTTAATAAGCATATCAACACGAACCATTGTATCATTTATAATTTTGATATTATCAACGGTTCCTACATTAATTCCGGAGAAACGAATATTGCTTCCGACCTGTAATCCGCTCACATTATTAAATGTTGTTGAAAGTTTAAAAACTTTATTGAATAAATTCTTTTGTTTTCCGATTAAAAAAATTGCAATAACAAAAAGAATAGTCCCTCCAACAATAAAAAGACCAAGCCTGATTTTATATTTAATAGTGTGCGTTTCCATATTTTAGTATTTAGTATTAGAATTTGCCTTTGGCACTTTGCGATATGATTTGAAAATTTATCAACCTGCCTTGTCGGCAGACAGGTTTGAAAATTATTTGCGAACACTAAAGCACCGAAGTGTACGACTTATAATCAACTGAAATTATAGTTTAAAAAATGATTTGATAAAAGGATCATCTGATTTTTCAATTTCTTCCAATGTTCCTTCCTTATAAACAACACCATCCTGAAGCATCAGAATACGGTTGGCAGTTGTACGTGCACATTCTATATCATGAGTAATTACGATAGATGATGTTTTATATTTTTTTTGTACTTCATTAATAAGAGAACTAATTTCATCCGATGTTATAGGATCCAATCCAGCAGTGGGTTCGTCATACAGCATGATTTTAGGATCTGCAATAATTGTGCGTGCCAGACTTATTCTCTTACGCATTCCTCCTGAAAGTTGTGAAGGCATTTTATCCAAAGCATCTGCAAGACCAACGTTATCGAGAACAGTCAATACTTTTTCATCTATTTCTTGTTGTTTTAAATCCTTATTTATTCTTCGCAAGGGAAATTCAAGGTTTTGTTTAACAGTCATGGAATCATACAATGCGCCACTTTGAAAAAGAAATCCGATTTTTTTTCTTAATGCATCCAATCCTGCACTATTTAATGTTCCAACATTTTCTTCAAGTACATTAATTGTTCCTTCATCGGGTATCAGCAAGCGTACAATACATTTTATCAAAACTGATTTTCCAGAGCCTGACCTTCCAAGAATAACAAGATTTTCTCCATTAAAAAGTTTTAAAGAAACATCCTTTAACACTTCCTGCTTATCGAAAGATTTTTTAATATTTTTTAGTTCTATAACAATCTCATCACTTTTATCAGCAGTGGATGGATTCTTTGACGTTATTACCTGTTCAGTTATCATAATACCAGCATGTCAGTAAATTGTACAGCAATCATATCAACAATAATTACCAGAAGGGATGCCAACACAACGGCTGAATTTGCAGCAATTCCAACACTTTCTGTTCCGCGCCCGGCATTGTATCCTTTATAACAACCCACGATACCAATTACAGCTCCGAAAAAAAATGATTTAATAACAGCAGGTAAAAAGTCAATAAAATCAACATGACTAAATGCCTGAGAAAAAAACAAAGCAAAAGAAACATCCCCCTTGATATTTGCGCCTGCCCAGCTTCCAATCAATCCAAGAGCATCTGCATATAATATCAATAAAGGTACCATCAGCATTGCAGCCAATACTCTCGTAACAACTAAATATCGCATTGGATTCGTAGAAGAGACTTCCATAGCTTCTATTTGCTCTGTAACTTTCATTGAGCCTAATTCCGCTCCCATTCCCGATCCGATTTTTCCGGCACATATCAGTGCGGTAATTACAGGGCCCATTTCTCTTATAATAGAAACGGCAACCATTCCGGGAAGCATTGAAACAGCCCCGAATTCAATCAGAATTGGACGCGATTGAATTGTCAGAACCAATCCCATTATTGTGCCTGTAATTGCTATCAACGGCAATGTTTTATTCCCAATTTGAAAACATTGATGAATAAACTCTTTAAATTCAAAATTACGTGAAAAGGTTTCCCTGATTACACGTATCGTAAATAAAAAAATATCTGTAATGTCTGTAAAAAATATGCTTACCTCTTTAGATTTCATCATTATTTTTTAAGCATTTTGTTGTCCTTCTTTTATTAAAAATGTACAATTTTGTTTCATAAATTGTAATATTTATTACATCGTATTTTAGACATAAAAAAAATTATCGTTCAGCGAATACCGCCAAACGATAACTTTCGCACTATGAAAAAAGTACTTATTGTCAGTTAGAAAACTTATGTTTTTTGCTTACAATGTGCCTTCTTGCAAACACTACTTAAAGAGCTTCAATAATTGAATGCAGTTGTTCTTTCGTTTTGCCCAGTGTAATCTGAAGTTTTCCCAGCATCTCGTCTTTCTTTCCTTCTTCAAACAGCAAGTCATTTTCGGTTAAAAAAGCAAATTTTTGTTTGAGCTTACCTTTTTGCTCGTTCCAGTTTCCTTTTAATTCAGTTGTGTTCATTTTTTTTATTTATTAAATTAATAGTATGAAAAATTAATGTTACTTATTTTTACTACTTAGTGTCAGCATGAAAAGTGGTTATTTTGCAAATACTACTTATGCCAAACAAAAACTTATGAGAAGAAATGATTCAGTAAATTTCTGTCTGAAGCCATAAGCAGTCTTTTTAAATAATTCATAGATGTATTTTTATTTTCTTTTTAATGGTTTTGATTCTTGTTTTTGTCTTCCTTCATTTTGCTTATTTGAGGGATTTCTTTTTTGATTATTTTGATCGTTACTATTATTTTTCGGATTATAAATTGGTTGTTTGTTTCTATCTCCTTTTGATTTCCGGTTATCTGTATTTGATTTTTCAACTTTTAAAGGAACAGGTTTTTGCTGGTCTGGAATATTTTTTTCCATTTTAGGTCTGTACATCTGAAGCTGATCATTGTTCAAATGCTGACCGGGTTTATCAATCGCTTTTATTGAAATTTGAGAAATGGATTTTCCGGTACTTTTTTCTACTTCTATTTTATCCGGACCTGCATTGTATATTACGTTTCGTGAATCATCTTTTCGTATATTTTTAATTGCTTTGGATTTGCTTATTAAAGCACCATTTTTTTTGTTTTTAATATAATAATTATCAATATTTGTTTTTCCAAAATCTTTTTCTTTTACAAAAGTCCATTGATTGTTGGCTACTTCATAGTCTACGGAATAAGCGACAGAAACCTGAACATTCGGTCCTATAGGAGCCCATCCGTAATAGCCGTCAGCTTGTCTCCAGGTAACCCATCCCGGTCCCCATTCATTATCAGGAATCCACATGTATCCGTAGTGATTATCATTAAACCAGCGTCCATAATGAAACGGTGCCCAGCCCCATGAATAATAAGAAACCCATGCCCATCCTTCATCGGTATACAACCAATAACCATTTGTTGAATAAGGAGTAAATCCAAAATTTACATTTGGTATCCATACATAACCATATTCATAATTGTCTACCCATGTTCCATAAGGACTCAATTCATCATAAAAAACCTGAAAAGTAATAGATCCTTCTTGTGCCGAGACTTTCTCGGGGTTAATACTAATACACAAAGTAAAAATAAAGTAAATTAATATTAAATTGAATTTAGATTTCATGGTTTGAATTTTAGTGTACGTGTAAATATTCATGATACAAAGTTGGGTCTATTTCTTTCGTAATTTGTTATGTAATTCATCATAAAAATTACAACATTCACACTTAATATTAAAAGCATTGATTTCAAATATACTATTATCGGTCAGGTTTTGTCAATCGGTTAAACCCTTGAGGTCGCATCGTGCCTATCCAGTTGAGATCTCAAGGGTTTTTCAAAAGCGCAATTCATGACTGGTATAGTATAATTATTTTTACAAATTCAAATTTTCTCAGCAGTAATATTTTCTAAATTTTTAAAATATTCTACTGTTTTTACATGCAGCTCCAGTGTTGCGGGTTCGTCGCAAACCATAATGCATTTTTGATGTATCTGAAGAATGGAAGCTGGCCACATATGACTGACAGAGCCTTCGACAACTTCTCTCAATGCGCGGGCTTTATCAAATCCGGTAATAATAATTAAGATTTCTTTAGCATCCATCACTGTACCGACACCTACTGTAAGGGCTCTGGACGGAACATCAGACAGATTATTTTCAAAAAAGCGTGAATTTGCATGAATAGTATCATAACAGAGAGATTTAATTCTTGTTCTTGAAGTTAAAGATGATCCAGGCTCATTAAATGCAATATGCCCGTCAGAGCCTATTCCTCCGAGAAAAAGATCAATCCCTTTTGCTTGGGTAATTTTTTCCTCATATTCATTACATTCTTTTTCAAGGTCAGATGCATTTCCATTTAACATATTAATGTTTTCCTTTGGGATATCAATATGATTAAAAAAATTATGATTCATAAAATAATGATAGCTCTGCAAATGCGTTTCAGGGATACCGACATACTCATCCATATTAAATGTTACAACATGTTTAAAAGAGATATCACCTGCTTTATGTCTTCGTATAAGTTCATTATATGTTGAAACAGGAGAAGATCCCGTTGGCAATCCCAATACAAAAGGTTTTACAGATGTTGGCTTATACGCTTTTATTTTTTCAATTATGTAATCAGCTACCCATGAACCAACTTTGGTTGCGTCTTTTTTTATTAATATTCTCATGTCAGGTTAACTCCTTTATTATTTATTTTGATTGATAAATTATATACTGAACTTTTGCAGGAAAAAGAACTTAAAAAATCCAAATTATTAAGGAAAAACGGAAGGAACAATTTTCGATTCACCTGAATAATTTCTGCATTCATCAAAAAACGGAGTTTTTTTTTCTTCTACACATTTTGATGCATACAGATACAATGCAGCGCTCCAGGTTTGCCAGTCTTGCCCCATAGGTTTTCCATCTTGAGCTTTTAACCATTCATTAAATCCAAAATTTAAAGTTCCGGAATTTGAAATTTTTATACAATGCGTAAGTGCGATAAGTTTTTCTTTTGCCAACGCATACCTTTTTGCAGCAACTAAAGCTGCCACATAAAATCCGCAAATAAAAGGCCATATCCCCCCATTATGGTACTCTCCCGGCTTGTTGTATATTGAATAACGGGAATGCCAGTCAGGGTCAACAGGATGAACGTAAGGGAAAAAATTTGGAGGTAAATCAACTGCAAGGTCTCCTCTTTTTTTCATGCCTTCGCACTCTTCTTCTATCCACGAAACCATTTCATCTGCACGTGAAGGCGAAGCTATTCCAGATAGAATGGCAAGACTATTTCCGAGCAAATCAAAGCGCTCACTGCTATGAATTTTGTACGACCAGAATGCATAATAAGGTTTATGTTTGACAACCAATCCTTCATGAACATGACGATGCATTATACCGCCGGTAATGGTAAAGCGACCCATTTCATGACGTACTTTTTCAGCCCTGTCATCACAACCAAGAAGCCGGAGATAACTATATACAAGCGTATTTACAAACAAACCATAACCAGTTACCCATTGCTCATCGCGCCAGTCGCTCGTGGGTTGTTGTGCGACTAAATAACGATCAGACGGACTTTGATACTCCATCCAGATTAATGATTTTTCAACTGCATTTTGAAGAAAGAAATTTTCTCCTGTAACTTTTCGGTAAATACCAACACCCATCAAAAACAATGGAGTCGAATCGCTTGCTCCACGATCATCCTTGTCATGCACCAGTGAAGGAATATGACCACGGCTTGTCTGATTTTGCGCAAGTGTTTCCAACACTTTTCGGATACTCTCCATGAGCTTTTCATTTTCAGAAACAGCAATTCCCAAAATAGAAAACATAAGATCACGGGTATATGGTTCCGGATATCCCCATCCAGCGGTGCGGGGAAGCCCGTGATAGGGCCCGTGGGAGTTATGAATCAATACTTCTAATGCAGCATGTCTGGCTTCTTTAATTTCTTCGTCAAATGGGGATTGCATGATATTTTTTTTGTATTTATTCGTAAAATATTTTCTGTTATTAATTATTACAAATTTTTTGTTTTTATAGTCGGTTTGAAGACAATTTTTTACTAGCTTACTCCTAATCTGTCTTTCATTATCTGCACAAATTTCTTTGCAACAACCCGGTAATCAAAATTTGCAACAACTCGCTCTCTTCCTGCTTTTCCCATTTTTTCACGCAATAAAGGATCATTCATAAGAACAAGTAAATGCTGGGCTATATCCTGAACATTGGCCCGGTAATCAACGGTTCGTGGAATTTTAAACAATACTTTATGATTCTGTTCAAAGCCTGATTCATCCCCAAGAATAACATGGTTTACAACGATTCTCTGTGCAACCTCTGCAAGAAAAGCTGTTTCGCCATGAATGAGTGTATCCAGCATGCCCATGGCTTTAATACTGACAACCGGTTTACCACATGCTCCGGCTTCCACCTGTGGCATTCCAAATCCTTCCAGCCGCGAAGGAGCCGCATAAATATCGCATGCCCCGATAAGATAAGGCATAAAATTCCGCGAAATAGTATTGGTAGCATAAAAAACATTTTTCTCTATACCCAGTTGTGTTGCCATTTCCAGATCGGCCAGATTTTGAATTTTTGTCCGCGGCTGTGGCCATACTTTGCATATATATTTCCAGTCGGGTGCTTTCGTATCAATAATTGCAAGCACCTGCATTACTTCTTGTGCGCCTTTTGAAGCAGCATCTCCTCCCACTGTGAGTATCATCAACTGTTCGGGAGAAACACCCAACGCCTCGCGTACTGCAAGAATTTTTGGATCCTCTTTACTGAATGGAATAAAAGTATCTGTATCGCAACCAACAGGAAGTACAACTATTTTATCTCCATTAATACCATCTCGGACATACATCTCTTTTACCCAGTTAGATGTTACAAGAATAAGAGGTAAGGCGTTCAGCACCTCCTGATAATTTGCGATATATCCATCAGCAACCAACCATGGCACTGGCTGAATACCGTATCTTTGCGGATGAAGAATTAATTGAGGTGTATGCCCCCAATATCCAACACCCACAACAACGTCGGGTTTATACCACCTGTAATACCATTCTTTTTCTTGAGCAGACTCAAAATGAACTGCACGCGCATCAATACCCATTTCCAAAAGTCCCTTGTACAAAAGATCTCCTTGAGTTGCCAGTCCTCCCGGTGACGGTGGATAATCATACAATACTAATACTTTCATAAGTAATTTTTTTTGTGGATAAAAACGTTTCTTTTCTAAATATTAATTTCAAATTACAAAACACCTCCATTACTAAGCCATTTTTTCGCATCAAACGGATCAGTAAATTGCCAGAATGCTTCTGCTCTTGGCGTTGTTTCAGCTTCAAAACTGTTTTTTTCAAATCCATAAATTTCTGTTATTATACTATATTTCCGAAGCCAAATCCGTTTCGTTAAAAAACGGTAAACCGGAGCTTCTTTTACAGGCATAGGATGATTTTTTTCAGTAACGTCTTCATACGCAAAAGTTCGTAGCTCATTCGTAAATATTTTACCGGAATGCCAGAGCTTAATAACAGCCCTGCTTATTTCTTCATGCCTGAGATGTTTTGTGTATTCACCAGATGGATTATGAGTTATTATCAGGTCGAAAAAATTTTGTGGTAATAAATTTAGGATAGCGTTTTCAATTTCCAGTTCATCCAATGGTTTTTGTTCCGGGCTATCATCAAGATTACCCATTATGCCTTTGGATTTATAAGTTTCCAGAGCTTTATAAAATTTTGGCGCCCGATCCGGATCGTTTACTCTGCTCATGCAAACTATAAAACATTTCCATGAAGGATGGTTCAATAAAGTTCCGCCGGTCCACAGAGTTTCATCATCTGGATGAGCGACAATTACAGCAACATTTTTTGTTTTTGCACCCGGTTCACGGGGAAGTCTGATTAATTTTGTCATTTTATTCTAATGATTTTTTTCGAAAAGGTTAAAGTAATTTTTCACAAAAGCTTGTTGCTGATTTTCTGTCATTTTATCAGCATTTATGGCTTCTATTTTTATATTCTCAAAAAGATGATCGCTTTTTAATAAATTCATTAATTCATTTTTAGCATCAGTTGGTCCAAATAAGACTACTTCTTTATATTCTTTTATTATTTCACTAATTTTTTTATAAAAAATTGAAAGTTGATTTTTTTCTTTGTTTTGTTTAAGATTTTCATCTTTTTTTAAATTTTTAAATTTTCCTGTTAATAACGGAGTTGCCTCTATTGTTTTTATCACAATTGCATCTTTTGATATTTTAATAAGATTAGCAATTGAATGATCCATCCAGATGCCTAAACGTTTTGTTGTTTTCATTTTAAATATAATTTATTTGTATAATGTTATAATTATTTAATAATTCAGTCACTAATTCTATTCTATTTAAGTAATAAACTTCAGCCCTTTGTTGCAAGTTGCATGTTGCAGGTTGTTTGCAATAATATTAGATATATCAACACTTTACTTGCAGCCCTGTCTGCCGCCATGCAACCTGCAACCTGCAACCTGCAACTTGTAACCTGTAACTCATTTATTGAAGTTCATGAATAACACAGACTATATAATTACTTTTTTTCTCCGAATAAGGTTGATGGGTTTTATTTTTATTTTTATTATAGGAGGCATGGTGTCTCCTAATAAAAATCCCCATGGTTTCAATGGCTCTATATGATCGAAAATTAATTTTATAATTGCAAGTACTGGTAAAGAAAGAAACATTCCCGGGACACCCCACAAAGCATTTCCAGCTATAACAACAATAATTGAAAAAAGGGCATTGATTTTTACTTTAGAAGCGACAATTTTTGGGATGATATAGTTGTTGTCTATAAGTTGAATAATAAAATAAAAGATCAGAACATAAAGTGCATACCAAGCAGTTGATTTAGTCGCAAAGGCAACCAGCATAGGAAGTGCTACTCCGATCATTCCTCCGATATATGGAATCAGGTTAAGCAATGCTCCGAGAATCCCGAGTAGTATAGCATAATCAATTCCAAGTATTAATAGTGCAACGGAATTTAAAATTGCTACAATTACAAATTCAATTACTAAACCTATTAGGTAACGTTGAATAACATTTTTAATTTGCAGAACAATTTCTGCTACTTTACTTTGATTGCTTGATGCAAAAAGTCTGTTAATAAAAACGAGAATAATAGGTTCATAAAAAAGAATCATGAAAACATAAACAGGAACTAAAAATAAAGCCATTATTCCACTGCTTATAGACATAATTGTTTGTCCCAGTGCGGAACTGCTTGAATTAAGAAGATTGCTTTTTATAGAAGCAATCCATTGTTGAATAATTTGTGGGTTTACTTCAAAGTGTCTGGAGGCCCAGGTTACAGTTTGGTTAAGTATAGCTGTGAATTTATCAATAAGAACAGGCCATGATTCACTGAACCGGATTGCCTGTGAAAAAATAAGAGAACCTATTCCTATAATGATTATAAATGTGAGTAATAAAACTATTACAATAGCTAATATCCTGTTAATTTTCTTTTTTACAAAATAATTTATTACCGGGTGAAGGACAACAGCTATAATAATAGCAAACACGAGAGGAACAATAATCTCACGTGCAATTTGCAGCATTGTTATTAAGAAATAAATTCCTACGAGAAACAAAACTGCTTTTAAATAAAATGGGATTGTATTTGCTTTAATAATCATTGATTTTCAGAATTTTTATTTTTTGTGAAAAATTGAAATATAAATTGAGCAACTGATTTTATTGTTTCCGTATGATTCGTAACATAATTTTTAACACCATACTGCATTGCATATCCGATTAGTTTTCTGAATATATTTTCAGACCCCCCAACTACAATTTTTTTTGCAAAAAAACCCGAAGCAGAACCTATTATTCTATCAAATAGATTATGTGTATTATCCGGTGTTGAAATAACATCTTTCAACGCACTCTTCAGCAAATTATGTGGTTTAAGACTTTCAACAGTCAGGTAAAGTTGATCTTTTAAAATCTGTTCTTTTAATTTTTGCTCAATTTCCAGTAATTGTATTGCTGTTTTTAAATCAGTATGAGAAGTTATATTTTGCATAAAATATTATTTAAGAGTTGTTCATAAAATCAGTGCTTCAAACACTATTTAGTGTCTGTCCATACAGTCAGTGTTTGGTTCAGAATGTTCGAGAGCAAGCCTGCCTTGCCGGTAGGCAGGGCTTTCGCAGTGTTGAAAACCAAGGAGTTTACTTTTGTAAATGACTGTTTTCAACACAAGAGTAACAGGGCAAACAACCGGTGGTTGTTTGAGCCAGCTGGTGCTATGCTCGGACATTATGGACAAACACTATTTAAGTGCATTTTTAATAATTGAATTGCGTATCCTTTTTTTAATTATTTTATGAAATATAAAATGCAAAACAATTGCTACAAGCGCATAAAACGAAGTAACTGCAAAAAATCCATAAAATAGTTTGCCAAGAATATCTCCCAGCCAAATTGCAATTCCGAAACTAAAAAAAAGTAAAACTAATCCAAGAAGCATAAAAACGACTGTATTCATAATATATGAAGAAATTATGCCGGACGCTTTATCAAGAGCTTTAAGTTTTACTAATTCATAACTTGTTTTTCCATAATCAGATGCTTTTTCAAGCAGCGTTTTTAATATCGGTATTTCTTTTTCCATTTGTTCGTAATGTTATTTTTGAATTAATTTCTGTGAAAACTATAGGCGGTTAATAAATAGTTTATTGGTTATATTTGTTAATTATTTTACAAGAAAATGACCAACAGAATTACTATTATTATAATTGCTCCTGCTGAAATATATACGCCACCGCCAATTCTATTTAACTCCCATCTGATTGAACGTACTTCTTTTCGCATTTTTCTTTTATCTGCAAAATTCATTTCTGATTTATCCCTTGCATTGATTTCATCCAAGCGAATGAGTAAAATTTGTGCTTTGATTCTGTTTCTTTCTATTTCTGTTTCTGTTTCAGGAGGAACAGATACATTGAACGTTGTTGAAGCAGAAATAGTTGAATCGTTACTTTGTGCATTTGATTTAAGAGGATAAAGAAATAATAAAATCAATGCTCCTGTTAAATATAGTTTATTTTTTTTTAAAATTTTCATACTTATTTTATATAAAATTTAAAATATTTTTTTCCCTCTAATTACACGAAGCAATACTGCGATAAATGCAATAACAAGAAGGACATGTATCATCTTACCTGCATTAAAAGCGAAAAAACCGATGAGCCATGCGATTATTAATAATACCGCTATAACATATAAAATCTGTGTCATTTTTTATTAATTTTTAATTGACGAATGATATTAAGATTTTGTATTTGTTATTTACTTATTTTTTATTTTTATCAATCAATTGCTTCAGCAACACATGCAACATTATGTATTGCTGAAGCTGATTCAAAGCTGAAATTGCCTTGATTGTTTTTAAAAAATTAGGACTTCGCCTTTTCTGTAAAATCACTTGCGTCCTCTTTTCCTCTTTCAAATTTCGATGAAATGTCGTCTAAAAAATCATTAAATTTTTCTTTTATTCCATCCGTAATATCTTTACTCTTTGAAGATATTTTTTTGCGTGTATCTGAACCTTTATTTGGTGCAAATAATACGCCTAACAATGCTCCAACAGCTAAACCAGCTATTGCTCCAATTACTACTTTTTGTGTACTCATAATTTATTATTTATTTATTTAAGTGATTTATTTTTAAAAAGATTACTCTCCTGAACAATTCTGAATATTAAAGTTGCTAATGCAATAAAGAGAAAAAAGTGTATGAAATTTCCCGCATTGTAAGCGAAGAAACTAATTCCCCAAATCAAGATTAGAAAGACCGCAACTATATAAAGTAAATTGCCCATTTTAATGTTTTTTAAATTTAATGTTTTTTAAATTTTGTTATTTCGTGTATTTATAAGCAATCACTAATTAGTCCTTATGCTTGCAAGAAAACTCAGTGTCAGATAAGAAAACGTCAAGTTCAAGGTGATACATTGAGCTTGACGAAATGCTTTCGAAGACATGAAAACCAGGAGTGTCCTATTGTACATGCGATGCGTTGAGCTAAGCCGAAACGACTGTTTTTCAGGGCGAGAGTAACGCAGCTACTTGCCTGCGGCAGGCAGGTCGGACATTCTGGACAAACACTAATTAGAAATCATGTGAAATTCATTTCTATCATTCCCATCCATATAATAGTACCAAAACTCATTTTCTTTCAGTTTAAGAATAATCAATGTCTGAGAACTTTGGTTGTCTGTTCCACTTATCTTGATTTCTTCATCATTGCTCTGAAAAGCCCATTTACCTGTTCCTGTAAGGCTTCCCCATGAATATGAATAATCACCACTTTTTGTATAAGTTTCTGTATAGTTTGAAACCAAGGAAGTATAATCTGTTCCATTTCTTTTATAATTTTCAACCTTCCATGTATTTGCTAAACGTTCAGTTCTGGAACGTAAACTTATTACCGGTCCATCGGAATATTTTTTACAACTTTGTATTGTTGGAATAATTAGAATTGCAATAAATGCAAGCAATGCTGATATTTTCATTTTCATTTTCATTTTATTTTATTTTATTTTATTTACTTAATTTATATTGTTTGATGTGAAATGTATTGACTATTATTGAGCCTATTAAAGTGTGCATGAAAGCAACAAATATTAAGGCTTAGATTAAAAAAAAAATGTTTTATTAAAACCTGTATCCGATGGTAGCCTGATACCATACATTTTTGTATCGTGGGGTTGTTGATGCCTCGGATCCGTTATTTTTTAAAATATCCCATCCTGCTCTTGCACTTAGGACAATGTTTTTAAGATTAATATCAACTCCTCCTTTAAAGCACAAGGTATTTTTACGTAAATTGTCATTCTCAAATTCTGTCTCTTGTTCCATACTTGTGGTTCCATTTGTAAATACATCTTTTTGGTTAAACAGATACGAATATTGAGGACCTGCTACAATGGTCAGGAACTCACTCGGTTTTAGTGCGAATAAAATAGGAACATCAATATAATTGGACGTACGAGTAAATTCATAGGTATTCCCAAGTAATACACCCGTTGCCTTAAACCCTTTTTGAGACAAAAGTATTTCAGGATGTACTCCCAAATACATTCCGATTGGAATCGCAACAAATATTCCTCCTGCAAAACCAAATTTAGGATCGGCTCTAAATTCCTCCCCTTCTGTATCATAAACGTTTGAATAATTTAAACCTGCTTTAAATCCAAATAAAAATCGTTCACGAAAATCAGTTACGTTTTCTTGTGCCTTAACATAATTTATCAATAATGTTATTGCGACTATTGCTAATATTATTTTTTTCATTTTTATTAAATTATTAAATTATTTTATAACATATAAATCTTTGTAAGCCTCACTCAAGTCATTCATTTCACGAGAAAATTCTTTTTTGAAATTTTCCCAATGCTCTTTACCGACTTCTTTGTAATCATCCAATTTCTTTTTCAGATCACTGTTTCTCTTCTCTATTTCAGCTAATCTTGTCTCGTATTGAATTCTGTTTTCTTTTTTTTCTTTTGCTATTCTTGCTTTAAAATCTGATACACTTTGCTCATGTGCTTTTATTTTCTCATCGGCATCTTTTCTGAATTTATAAATAGAATCTGCCAATGCTCTGTTTAATTCTTGATTTGCAATCATTACATTATCTTCTGCATCTTTAACTTTCTCTGCTGATGATTGACAACCGGAAAAGATTGCTGCACCTAACAGCGAACTAACTGCAACTGCTATTAATATTTTTTTCATTTTACGATAATTAAATTACTGCGACTGGCAGTTCAGGCGTGACTTATAATCACAATACAAATGTGCAGGCATTACGAATAAAAAGCATTACAAAATTTTATATATGAGTTACAACATTCACATATTACAAAAAATATTATAATATGCTGTAAAATGAAAAAGACAGTCAAATACAGGCCGTCTTTTTCAAAAACAAAATATACTACGCTCGGTTATAAATTGCGTTTTTATATAATTGAAAATTTAAAGTTAACAAACTATTTAATTCCGTTTTTCCTGTTTCAGTTTTCGTTTTTTTTATTGTATTTTCGATTGCGGCTTTGAA
>Ga0209417_1001196_pt1:0-17500 | contig 49612 bp, 44 predicted proteins | sample RifGroF2_FD_184002 | JGI IMG/M metagenome (GOLD analysis project Ga0209417, IMG submission 184002) | Groundwater microbial communities from Rifle, Colorado, USA - Groundwater F2 (SPAdes) (version 2) | ecosystem: Environmental > Aquatic > Deep subsurface > Groundwater | place: Rifle...
CGCTCTATCTTTATAAAAACGGTCTTTTGAAACATAATTGTTCCAATTAAAAACCACCTGCGAGAGGCCGAAAAAGCCCGGGAAAACGTTTTCACCGGGCTTTGGGTAGGTGTGTGTATTGTTCTAGGTTGAGGACAAAGACCATAGGGCCGAAAGGCGCTGATTGTTGGCGACCTTGTTGGCTAGTGAAGAAATGTTTTCAAAGGGAAAATCTTTTTGTAGGGAGCTCAGGGACTTCAATTGGTGCAATTGCTTGGCCAAAAAACCTTCCTCTGAGTCCTCGCGGAAACTGACCTTAACCCCGTCTGGCGTACTCAAGGAATACAGGCCATCTTTGACGTGCAAGCTCAGTGGTGTCGTCGCCGAAACGCCCTCTAAGGGCTGTTTGAGGTGAGGATGATGGCGCAATTGCTGCTCGAGTTTGCCAATGAGATTGTCTACGCCGTCAGCATCTTGGACATTTTCTGATTGCAAATAAGCCGCCAATCCCGATGTTTTTTCGACGCCCTTGTTTGCCAAAGTCTTCATAAAGGCCTGCATTTCAGCCTTTTCTGACGTGCTGGGTGAAAGGGCTTTAGAGACAGGATTATCGGGGAAAAGGCCACTCAGCAACTTTCCTCCTACATTCAAAACACCTGTCAGTAACAACGGGTTCACATAGGCTATGTAAAGCAAGAAGCATGCCAAAATAAGACTGTTGCAAAAATGTTCCACGGCGTTCTGACTACACTGCGAAAGGTGTTTTTTTATTGCAGTTCTAAAAGTGTTGTAGCATGCTGAAGTCTTTCAAATGGGATCCAATTTAGAGTCATTATCAGTCGAGTCGTTCTACAAGAGCGGAGAGATGCGCAAACACCTGCGTTTGAAGCTGATCGCCGGCAAGGGTGGACTCAACAGACTCATAGAAGACAAGGCGGTCAATCGACCCGCGCTGGCGCTCATCGGATATTTTGAAATTTTTGGCGAAAAGCGTGTTCAGTTTCTAGGAACGGGCGAAATCGGCTATTTACGGAGTCTCGGGAAAAAGCAAGAAGCGGCGCTGATTCCTTTGTTTGAAAAGGCCATTCCGTGCCTCGTCTTTTCCAGTGAATGCGCACCCTTGCCGATTTTAAAAAAGCTCGCTCAAAAGTACAACATTCCCCTCTTTCGGACCGAATTGAAGTCGCGTGATTTTATGGCCGAGTGCACGCTCTTGCTCGAAACGGCCTTTGCGGAACGTTGCACTATTCAAGGGACGCTGTTGGACATCAAGGGCATGGGAGTCTTGCTGGAAGGAAAGAGCGGCATCGGTAAGAGCGAATGCGCCCTGGCACTCGTCGAGAGAGGACACAGCCTCGTTTCCGACGACATGACCTGCGTCCGCAAGCTCAATGACCACCAATTGTTGGGATCCAGTCCCGACCTCAATCGATCCTACATGGAGTGTCGCGGGCTCGGCATTCTCAACGTCGTCCAACTCTTCGGCATTCGCGCCTTTTGCCCCGACAAGCGGATCGACCTCATTATCACCTTTGTCGAGTGGGAAGAAGGCATGGCCGAAGAGCGCACCGGCCTCGACATTCCCTCAAAGACCATTCTCGGCCTCGAAATCCCCAATATCCAAATCCCCGTGCGGCCCGGTCGCGACCTAGCCCGACTCGTCGAAGCCGCTGCCCTGGCTCAAGCTTTACGCGGCATCGGGTACAACTCCGCCCGCGAGTACAACAAGCATTTAATCCAAATCATGAAAGGCAACGGACTATGAAAACCTGTATTCAAGAACCAACAACTGCTGCACAGGTCTCACAAAAGATTCCATACTCTCGGCAATGTATCGGCCAAGAAGAGATCGCCGCCGTCACGGCCGTCTTGCAGTCCGACTTTCTCACGCAGGGCCCAGCTGTTGCCGCCTTTGAAAAAGAGCTGTCGGAGTACTTGGGTGCCCAGGCCGTCTCCTGCTCCAACGGAACGACCGCCCTCCACCTAGCCTGCGCGGCATTAGACATCGACGAAAACAGCATCGGAGTCGTCACACCGATCTCGTTTGCCGCGTCTGCCAACTGCCTCCGCTACGTAGGCGCTGAGGTCGTCTTTTCAGACATCGACAGCGCAAGTGGCCACCTCTGCCCAAAGGCCCTCGAAAAGACCCTCAAAAAGCTCAAGCCGAAGTCCGACAATAATGTCGTCGTCGCCGTCTCGCTCAATGGCCAAGTAGCCGACCTGCAGTCGATTCAGGCCGTTTCAAAAAAGTACGGATTTAAGGTCATCGAAGATGCAGCTCACAGCTTCGGCGGCCATAGCGAAACCTTCAAGAGCGCCGATTGCACCTATTCTGACATCGCCACACTCAGTTTTCACCCTCTGAAATCTATCACCACGGGCGAAGGCGGCTCCGTCGTCACGCGTTTCCCTGAAATCGCCAAACGCATACGCTGCCTACGCGGCCACGGCATCGTAACCAACGTCGATGGCAAGCCCGCCTGGTATAAAGACCAGGTCGCGCTCGGCTGGAATTTCCGCCTCTGTGACATCCAGGCCGCCGTCGGATCAGCTCAGCTCAAAAAGCTCGATAACTTTGTCGCCGCCCGGCAGAAAATCGCCCAACGCTATCGCCAGACGCTCTCCCAAAAGCCCTTTTCAGACATCTTTAGCCTGAATCCCGACACTCCTGGCCACGCTTATCACCTCTTCGTCCTCCGCTTTTCCCAGGCGGGCAGACGCGATTGCGCCTATAATTTCCTCAAGCGCAATAACATCGAATCTCAGGTCCATTACCCGCTCATCTCTCAACTCTCCGATTATAAAAAACAGCACGGTAGAAAATCTCTCCCCAACGCCGAACAATATGCCGAGTCCTGCCTCAGCATACCCATCTTCCCACAAATGACCCAAGAACAACAAGATCGCGTTATCGAAGCATTGCTTACGTTCCGCAAGATGTGTGAATAGCCCATGGCTTCGCAGCCCTGGACCCGCGCTTGGGGCAGCGGCCCCCAGTCCCCATTAATTGCGAAACATTAAAATACTTCGTATTTTTATATTTCGCAAAAATAAAGTATGAGTTATGTCATTTTAAATAACACGGCATTGCGTCAGGACAGCTTTGAGCTGCGGCCCATCGCCCGCGACGACATCTTTGATATTCGTTTGTGGCGCAACGCACAGATGGCGTACTTGCGACAAAAGCAGGCCCTGAGCGAGGCCGACCAGATGGCGTATTATGAAAACGTGCTTCGGCCAGAATTTGAAAAACAGCAGCCTTGCCCTCTGCTTTTGACCTATTTTTACAAGGGAAAGCGCATCGGTTACGGCGGACTGGTCCACATTCAGTGGGCAAAAAAGGTAGCCGAGGTCTCCTTTCTCCTAGCGCCAGAGCATCACGAAACGCCCTTTTATGCAACAGCCTTCGCGACCTACCTGACGCTCATTCAGCAACTTGCAAAAAAACACTCACTCACGCTCCAAACTGAGACTTACAACCTCCGCCCCCTCCACCTCGCCACCCTTGAACAGGCCGGCTTTCACCTCTACAAAACGCTCCCCAACGCCATCGATAAACACATTGACATTTGCTTTCACGAATGGACAATTGAATCATAAGACCGCTGCAAAATGTCCTCTAGCGGCGTTCTCGTCGTTCGGGCTAAGTCACCTACGTTAGTAGGCTCCTGTTGCCCTCGCTCCTCGGGCCTGGCTATAGGCGCATTTTTCAACGGTCTTACCATTTTCATGAAATACCAATCAGAACTAAAATTAGCAACAGAGGCCGCCATTGAAGCGGGCAAATTCCTGACAGAGCTGCAGAGCAGAAATGTGGACCGCTTTGAGGGCAAAGACATCAAGATGGAGGCCGACCGCATGAGTGAAAAAATTCTCGTGGATCGGCTGAAGACAACCGGCATCGGCATTCTTTCGGAAGAAATGGGCACCTTGGGTGGCCAGAGCGGCCTGCGTTGGATTCTCGACCCGATTGACGGCACGTACAACTACTTTCGCAACTCCGACCTCTGTTGCGTTTCGGTGGCGCTCTGGGACAAGGATCAGCCGATTTTGGGTGTCGTTTATCAGTTTTGGCGCGGCTTAATGATTGAGGGCGTTGTCGGCTCTCATGCGAAGGTGAACGGAGAACGCGTGCATGCGTCGAAAGTCGACAAGCTGTCGGACGTCGTGTTTGCAACGGGATTTCCATCGCGACGCAGCTACGAGAGCGATAGCTTGCGGAAATTCATCACCTCGGCACAGGTTTTCAAAAAGGTTCGCATGCTGGGCTCGGCAACGCTGATGAGCAGCTTTGTCGGTACGGGCCAATTCGACATCTACAGCGAAGAGGACATCATGCTTTGGGATATCGCTGCTGGGGCGGCGATCATTGTGGGCGGCGGCGGTTGTTTTGATTGCAAGACGCAGGCGAACAACCAATGTCACTTTACGGGCTTTGCGAACACACAACTGCGGGACGCCTACCATGCACGCTCCTAATGCGTCAGTCTATGGTTACGAGTGCATCGAAGCCGACCGCATCGAAAAGTTCAAAAATGAGGCCATTTTTGCCCAAGAGATGGCCCTCGCCCAGTCCTTTGTCGAGCAATTTCCATCAACGCCGTCAAAGCCGCATTGCCCGATCACTCATAGCGCAGACGTCCGGCCGCTCTTCACCAAATGGGGCATTCCGTATTTTCTCTGTGAAGCTTCGTGGACGCTGTTTGCCGACGTCGAGAGTGGGCACGTTGAGCGTTTTCAGCGGGAATCGGAAGTGTCACAGTTCCGACTCTCTTCGGAATACCAAGCCGATGCCAGCCTGCGACGCGATACCCTCTGGAACCGCACGCTCGACTGGATCGCCTACAAGAGCTTTCGGTACCTTGCGAAAAACAAGGGACTCTCGGTCATCGACTTCGGCAACCGTTATGTTGGCTTTGTCGAAAAGCTGCAAGGGGCAAATTTTTGTGGTCAATACAACGCCGACAACGCCGACATCTGCCTCTCATTAGACCATTTCCAGAGTCAAACAGACCCCGTTCGCTACGTCCAAAAGCTCTACAAGAGTCTCAAACCAGGGGGCATCCTCTTTCTCTCCACGCGCGCAGCAACAGGGTTTGACGTCCTGATGCTCTGCGAAGACTCTACCCTCTTCCCCTACGAACACATCGTCCTGCCATCGCGGCAATCACTCGCTTTTCTACTCGAACAGGCCGGCTTTCAAATCCTAGAAACCCACACCCCTGGCATCATGGACGTCACCTATGTCCGCGACCACATGCGGCTCGAATACGAAACCCCCCCATTTCTCCGCTGCCTCCTCCAAACCCTTTCCCCGCGCGGCAGCATCGAACTCCAGCAGTTTTTGCAAAAACACGGGTATAGCTCCTACATGCAAATCATCGCTAAAAAAGAATAAGGCCGTTGCAAAATCACTAGCCGCGTCGGTGCATCGGTTTTTGCAGCATTTTCATCATTTTCTGCATCTGCTGGAACTGACGAAGGAGCTGATTGACGTCGCTGACTTGCGTGCCGGAGCCTTTGGCGATGCGGAGACGTCGGCGGCCGTTGAGGAGTTTGGGGTTGGATCGCTCGGCGGTGGTCATCGATAGAATGATAGCCTCGGTGCGCTTGAGTTGGCCCTCCTCTTTTTCGCCGACTTTTACCTTGTTGAGGCCGGGAATCATGCCGATGATTGAGCCAAGTGATCCCATCTTTTTCATGGCCTGCATCTGCGAGAGAAAATCGTTGAAGTCGAACTCGGAACGCTTCATCTTCTGAGCCATGCGGCGGGCATCTTCCTCGCTGACCTGTTCCTGGGCTCTTTCGACGAGAGAGACGACGTCGCCCATGCCCAAAATGCGCTGAGCCATGCGGTCCGGATGAAAAGCCTGGAAGTCATCTGACTTTTCGCCCGTGCCGACAAACTTGATGGGGACATGTGCCACCGACTTCATTGAGAGCGCGGCTCCACCACGAGCATCGCCGTCCATCTTTGTCAAAATAATGCCCGTGAGCGTTACGGCCTCGTGAAAGTGCTTGGCGACGTTAACAGCCTCCTGGCCAAGCGCGCTATCAGCCACCAGTAACACTTCTTGAGGCGACACGGCTGCTTTTAGGTCTTGAATCTCTTTGAGAAGGACCTCGTCGATGTGGAGACGGCCAGCGGTGTCGAAGATAAGGGCGTTGGCGCCTTGTTTTGTGGCCCAGTCGAGGGCTTGTTTGGCGATATCGACAACGTTGTTTGAGCTGCGGTCGGCAAAAAACAGACAGCCTTCGCGCTGAGCCAAGATTTCCAGCTGATCGATCGCCGCCGGACGGTAGATGTCGCAGGCGACCATGAGTGGATTGTAACCGTCGCGTTTGAGCTTGCGGGCCAACTTGGCGGCAGCAGTCGTTTTGCCTGAGCCCTGTAAGCCAACCAACATCAGCCGCAGCGGCCGCTCATTGACCAACGCCGTGTTTCCTTCGCCCAAAATCTTGACGAGCTCGTCGTGGACAGCCTTAATTATCTGCTGGCCTGGAGAAATGGACTGAACGACTGCTTGCCCCGCACAGGCCGTTTTGACGTTATCCAAAAACGTCTTGACGACGCTGAAATGGACGTCCGCCGACAAGAGCGCCATGCGAATGTCTTTGAGGGCATCGAGCATGTTGTCTTCCGTCAAGACGTGCAGCCCGCGCAGTTTGCGGAAGGTTAAGGAAAGTTTTTCTGTCAGTGACTCAAACATAAGAAGGACCCGTGGATAAGGACCTCAGCGGCGTTCTCGTCACTCTGGCTAAGTCACCTACGTTCCCGTCGCCCTCGTGCCTTGCCAGAAAACCATTTATCATCGGTCTTATCTTGTGTGAAAACAAAACAAAAACACAAAAAGATTGCAATCATTTTTCGTTACAATGCATAATAGATGCGTTAAAAATATCATGTCAAAGAAGACCCATTCAGAACATTCGGAAGACCCGCAAAAGGTCATTGAACCCCTACAAGATCTGCAAAAGGCCCTCGAGAAAGCACAGAGAGAGGCCGACACGTTTAAAGACCTCGCTCTGCGATCGCAGGCCGATTTCGACAACTTCCGCAAGCGCATGATTCGCGAGCGCGAGGAGATCCTCAAGTTCGGCAACGCCAACGTGCTGGAGAAAATTTTGCCCATCGTCGACCACTTCGAAATGGGCCTTCACGCCGCCGGCAAACACGAAAATCGCGAGGAGTTGCTCAAGGGCTTTGAGCTCATTTTTCAACAGATGCAGGCCTTCCTCAAGGACCAAAATGTCGAGGCCTTCAAGTCAAAAGGAGAGGCCTTTGACCCAAATTTCCACAACTGCATTGCCGTGTTGCCCAATAAGGATTGCGCCGACGGGACCATTGTGGAAGTCCTTAAGCCGGGCTACAAGATCGGCGAACGTCTATTGAGGCCAGCGAGCGTCGTCGTCGCCAACCAACCGGAGTCACACCATGAGTAAGGAAGACTATTACAGCCTCCTCGGCGTTTCCAAAGAGGCCTCAGGCGAGGAAATCAAGAAGGCTTACCGCAAAAAGGCTGTCCAGTACCACCCCGACAAGAACCCAGGCAACAAAGAGGCCGAGGAAAAGTTTAAAAAAATATCGGAGGCCTACGAAGTCCTGCAAGATGCCGAAAAACGCAGCGCCTACGACCGCTTTGGCCACGCGGCTTTCGACCCTCGAGGAGCCGGGGCAGCCAATCATGGCGGCTTTTCGGGCGGCGGATTCCACGACCCATTTGACGTCTTCCGCGAAGTCTTTGGAGCGGGCGGACGCGGTGGTAGCGTTTTCGAGAGCTTTTTTGGCGGCGGCGGCGATCCACATGGTCCGCAATCTGGCGCAGACCTGCGTTATGACCTCGAAATCACACTCGAAGAGGCCGCTAATGGCGTCGAAAAAGAGGTGATTTACTCCAGGGCCGTTGCCTGCAGTCATTGCTCCGGAGAGGGCGCTGAGCCAGGATCGTCGAAAAAGACCTGTACGACCTGCAAAGGACGTGGGCAAGTCGTCGCCTCACGTGGCTTCTTCAGCATGCAACAGACCTGTCCTACATGCCAAGGGGCGGGTGTCATTATCGAAAAGCCATGCAAACAGTGCCGCGGCGAAGGTCGTGTGGCCGAACGCAGCAAGGTCAAGGTCAAGATTCCAGCTGGCGTCAAGACCGGCTCCAAACTGCGATCTGCGAACGGCGGCGAGGCAGGTGTCCACAACGGTCCCTACGGCGACCTCTACATCGTCCTATACGTCAAGGAACACGAGTTTTTTGAGCGCCATGGCGACGACCTCTTTTGCGAAATCGCCATCAAGTTTACCCTGGCCGTCCTCGGAGGCACGCTCGAAGTACCCACGCTCCACGGTAAGGCTTCTCTAAAAATTCCCGAAGGGACACAGTCTGGTACCACCTTTCGCCTAAAAGGCTCCGGTATGTCTATTCTACACGCCTCCCATAAAGGCGATCAACTCATTCGGGTCAACGTCGAGGTTCCACAAAAGCTCACCAAAGAACAACGCCGCATTTTGGAATCCTTTGCCAAGGCCTGCGGCGACATCGACTCTAAGGGTGGGATTAAAGGTCTCTTTGAACGTTTAAAAAAATAAAGACACAATGCAAAATGCCGAGAAAAGCTCGTTTCGCGCCGGGGGCAGCGGCCCCCGTACCCCCTAGGATGCTCACGCATCCACTTTTTAAAAGTGGATACGCAGTATCCAAGGGTGCAGGGCCAGCCCTGCCGCTACGGCAGGTCCTACTCGCACAAAGCCAAGCTTTGACGGCATTTTGCATTGTGTCTATCGTTTAATTTTACTGTAAAATGATTTCACCGGCGAAAATCCTTTTGTGCATACCGACGTTTAACTGCGAACGGCAGGTAGCCCGCGTGATTGCGCAATTGGACGCTTGGCCGGCCGAACGCTGGTTTGAAAAAACTCTGTTTATCGACAACGCCTCGACCGATAACACCGCTAATGTCATTCAGAAGAGTCTCTCAACGGGACGCAGACAGTTGATTTGTAACCAGGGAAATGTTGGCTTAGGTGGGTCCCACAAGGTCGCCTTTCAGTACGCGCTCGATCATGCTTATGATGCCGTTGTCGTGTTTCACGGGGATGATCAGGCCAATCTCGAAGACATTCGGCCGTGTATCGAGACAGGCGATTGGCGGGATTACGATTGTCTCCTGGGCGCCCGTTTCATGAGGGGCTCGCGACGACAGGGCTATTCGATGGTTCGGACGTTTGGCAACTACGCCCTCAATGCGCTGTATTCGCTGGTCTTGAGGCGGCCCGTCTACGACCTCGGCTCAGGCCTCAATTTGTACAAGGTTGACTACTTGAGCTCTCGCTTTTATCAGTCGTTTGCAGATGACCTCACTTTCAACATCGATATGCTGCTCCACACCTTCCGGAACGCCTCTCGGTTTCGCTTTTTCCCAATATCCTGGCGCCACCTCGATCAGAAAAGCAACGCTCATGTTCTCGCTCAGGCCTATAGCGTTTTGCGCAAATTATAAGACCGTTGAAAAAATGGTGCCAAAATGCGTTTCGCTCTCCGTCGACTGCCTCACGTACGTTTATGTACGCTACGGCAGATCGTACTCGCGCAAAGCCAGTGGCATCCATTTTTCAACGGTCTTTACTTTATTAAGCTGGTTAATCTGGCGATCAATCTCATATGGAATCGCATAAAAATATCCAGTAGATGAGAATAGCGGCTTTAGTTTCCTCATTGACGGACAAGAAGTATCCAGTTGCCATATAACTTGTGACTTCAAATTTGGCTACATTTCCTGAAAACGCACCACCGTGAAAAAACATTTCCTGTGAGACCAATTTATCGATACCAATTTGATCGCCAAAAGCCTTAATGTTCTTGGCTCTGTAGATACCAGTCGACACGTTGACGGTTTTATTGTCCTTCATTTCTCCAGGCATAGCCCAGGCATGCATGAAATAATTGACGAGCGGTTGTAAAAGATGAGTGCTTGCAACATAGCACTGAATCGACGAGAAATTGCCATTTTTGATGGTTTCTTGCAAGATTTGTGGAAGTGTATTGATTCCATTTTCTGTCATTGTAGCAATAGATTCGATGAAACTCATATTGGAATCATCCCCGCCTTTGTTGTAATGAAAAATCATTGGGACTTGCTGTAGATCACATAGATATTTTTCCCCGGCAAAAACTTTGTTGGTGGGGATTGTTTTCCCTTCGTCAAACCGTACCGTTTTGTCTATACTTTTAATGATTTCCGAAAAACTTTTGGGATCTGCCAACAATGATGAGGTGAGCAGTATCAAGAGTAGGGTGATTTTTTTCATCATAGATCCAATCGTATTGATGGGTTGGAAAGATTCCGCATACGTGATCAGTGGCTTAAAGATCGGCAGCGATTGAACTGAGTCAAGAAAAAAGAAATTTTGTCTCGGTCTTTCTTACTACAGCAATGTCGACCAATCGGCAGTTTTTAGGGCGTTGAGAAAGGCTTCGGTTTGTTTTTTGAGGGAGGGGAGAAGCTTTTTGGTGGCTTTGGCATCGATTTTTTTGGCCGCTTGTTCCATGGCGTAGGCGGTGATGCGAAGTTGTTCGCCTCCCGTGTTGGCCGCGGTTCCCTTCAATGTGTGGGCGGCGCGTTCGAGGACTTCCCAGTCTTTGCGCTTAAAAGCCTCTTCGACGGATTGCAGTTGCTGTGGTAGACAACTGATGGCGAGCGTGATGAGCTGTTTGATTTTTTCTGGCTGCTTGGCGATCGATTTCATGTAATCGGTGGGGACAAGTATGTCGGGACTTGCGGGTTCAGGAGTGGGTATCAGGCTGGGAACGCTCTCTGTCCAATCTTCGGGGTTTTCGTCAAATGGTGTTGATATTGCATTACCCTTATATTGTTGGCAAAAGCGAACCAATAGGTTTTGAATATCTTGCAGTGTGTATGGTTTCGACATGTACTCGTCCATTCCGACTGAGAAACAATGTTCGCGTTCGCCGCTGAGGGCATTGGCTGTCATGGCGACGATGAAGATGTGTTTGCCCGTATCTTTTTCAAGATCACGAATGGCCTTGGTTGCCTCATAGCCGTCCATGTTGGGCATGTGACCGTCCATGAAAATGAGATCATAGGGCTCGCGTTCGTAGGCCCCGAGAGCCAATTGGCCATCGCAGACGACGTCTACCCGACATCCCAACTCTTCCAACATCATGCTGGCCGTAAACTGATTGACGGGGTTGTCTTCGGCTAAGAGGATCTTGAGCGGGCGGTTGTGAACCTGGAGCCTCGGCGCCTTGTCGTAATTGCGCGTAAAGGGCGGCACAGACTCTTTTTGAATAAAATTAGGCTGAAAGACGCGGAGGAGGGACTCAAAAATCAGCTCTTCTTTCAGTGGCTTGATCAGAACATTGTCGATGTTCATATTATTGGCTTGCTGCAGTAATTGGGGATCGCTGGCCGATATTGCCAAAACAATGGGCAGTTTGGGGTCGATGTCGCGAATTTTCTTGGCGGCGACGAGGCCATCCATTTCGGGCATATGGTAGTCGAGGAGGACAACATCAACGCGGTTTTCGGCAATGTACTTGAGGGCCGCCATGCCAGAACTGATTTCGACCGCTTCTATTTGCCAATGTTTCAGCAACATGGAGAGCACGTAGCGGTTGGTCTCGTTGTCGTCGACGATGAGGGCGCGCTTTTTGGCGAACAAGTGAACGGGGACATCGATGTTTTCATTGGGCGGGTTTTTGTCGACGACGAGGCGGATTGTGAAATGGAACTCGGAGCCCTTGCCAGCTTCGCTCTTCACCCACATTTCGCCACCCATAATCTCTGTGAGGCGCTTACTGATGACGAGGCCCAAGCCCGTACCGCCGAAACGACGCGTCGTGGAGTTGTCGGCCTGTGTGAATGCCCGAAAGAGACGCTTTTGCTGCTCATCCGAAATGCCGATACCGGTGTCTTTGACGACAAAATGCAACACGACTTCATGTTTGTCTTCGAAACACGACTGCATGCTGCACTTGATAAATACCTCCCCTTTCGACGTGAATTTAATCGCGTTATTGGTCAAATTCATGAGGATCTGTTTGAGCCGTGTGGGGTCGCCCAAGAGGTGTTTGGGGACGTCGTCCTCGATGTACTTGGTGAGCGCAATGTGCTTCATTTCGACGCGCGGATAGAGGATCTCGACAATCTCTTCCAGAAGCTTGACGAGATTAAACGAGATCATTTCGAGGTCGATCTTGCCGCTCTCGATTTTTGAGAGGTCTAGAATGTCGTTGATGATGGTTAGGAGCGTCCCACTGGCCTTTTTAATGGTGTCGACGAACTGCCGCTGCTTTTCATCTAGGCGAGTGCGGTCCAACAAACTCGTCATGCCGAGAACGCCGTGCAGGGGTGTGCGCATCTCATGACTCATGTTGGCCAAAAAGGCATCCTTGGTCTGACTGGCGATTTGTGCCTCTTGGGCGAGTTTGCGAGACTCTTTCCGGGCGCGGTCGTACTGTAAAACGCGCTCTTGCAACTCTCGTGTGCGCTCTTCGACGCGAAACTCAAGCAACTTGCGTGATTCCTCCAACTTGTCATTGGAGAGCTCCAACTGCTTTTCACGCGTAAAGATCGTCTTGATCATGGTGTTAAAGGCGTCAATCGTGGTCCCGATTTCGCCCATAGCGTCGCTTTCAACGCGCAGCGAATAATCTTTTTTGTCCGTGATCAGTTGTGCAATGGTCGCCAAGTGAAAGAGCGGAATGGAGACTGACTCGCTGATCATCGACGTCACCCAAAACGTGACCAATGACAATAAAATGACCGTTCCAAGCGTCAACAAAACAATCAAAATCAAGCTGTCGTAGAGCGAGTCGGTCGAGTATTTGATGTAAATGTAGCCAAGCAATTTGCCTTCTGAATCGATGGGATCAAAAATCTCGTAATAGCGGCCGTGAAACCCGTATGTCTCGGTGTGTGAAAGCAAGTTTAGGGCGGGATCCTGGCGACTTGGAATGGCCGCTAGCACCTCCTCTTTAGTCGTGAATAGGGCGACTTGAACGACGTGTTCATCGCGGTTGAGTGCCACGAGGACGTCTTTGGCAAACACGCTGTCGTTCAGCAGGAGCGCCGAGGCGCCGTTGTTGCCGAGAATGTGCGCATAGGTTTGGACCTTGGCCACCAAAATTTGCCGTTCCTTGTAGTACTGGTAAAAGACAAAGACGGTCGCAATCAAAAGGAGCATGAGCACATTCGTCAACAACATCGAATACGTCAGCTTTTGTTGTAACGAAAACGCCCTGATCTTGTTGAGAAACCTGTACACAATGTCATATCATAGCCTGTGAAGACTATCATTGCAATCTTAAAACGGAGGCATTGAGAGCGCATCGGGAAACTGATGCACGGTAATAAAAGTTCGCTCAGGCTCGAGGGCATTTTTCATCGGTCTCGTTTAGCGCTTGAAGAATGCAGAGATCGACCTATTGTGATTGGTATGAAAAAGTGGATATTTTTATTGTTCGTCGGCTTGACGTCCTATGGTTTTTACAAAATATTAATACACCCAATGAAGCTCTACGTCGCAACAGGAAACCCGCATAAAATCACAGAATTCAAACGTCTGATGGCGCTACACGGCGTCGATTTCCCGGTGCTTTTTGGCGGCGATTACGGAGGTATGCCGGAGGTTGACGAAAATGGCGATTCCTATGAGGCCAATGCTCAGCTCAAAGTGGAGGGGCTCGAGGCAAAAATCGGAGAGGGTAGGTGGATCGTCGCAGAAGATTCTGGACTGGAGGTCAGTGCTTTGAGTGGCGATCCCGGCATTTACAGTGCTCGTTTCGGCGGCAAAATTCCACAAACAGAACGCAATCAGCTCCTGCTCTCTCGCCTGAGCAACAGTTCCGACCGCTCGGCACGCTTCATTTGCTGTTACTGTTTAAAGTCGCCAGATGGCAAGCTGTACTTCTTTCGGGGCGTTTGCGAGGGCACGATTCTTGCCGCTCCGCAGGGCGGACAGGGCTTTGGCTATGATCCCGTCTTTCAGCCTAACGGAGAACAACGCTCGTTTGCGGTGATGAGCGATGAACAAAAAGACCGCATCAGTCATCGCGCGATGGCCTTTAATGCGCTGTTAAGATTTTTGAAAAAGCCGTGAAGATGGCGCGTAATGTCGTCGGGATCGCGTTCCAATGTGATCGCCTTTCGAATCAGATGCTTGCTTTTTTGAAGCCACGCCAGCCAGGTAGTCGTTTCTGGTAACTGGGCGGGCGGTGTCTCGATATTATTGTCACGCTCTAACGAGCATTACGGCTGTCGATTATTGCGTGCATTGAATAGGGCAATCAGTTCACGGACGGGTTCAATGAAGCGTTGAGTCAGTTCATTGTCGGTATTGCGGAGGTTGTCGAGGGCTAGCATTAGAGAGTCTAGAACGGGTAAAAACAATTGGTTTTCCTCGTGGCCGTCGTTCTCGATGAACACATCATTTTGGGGGTCAAAATCGCGCTGATTCATGCACCAACGAAGGTTTTGTGTAGATATTATTAGATAGGATAATAAGACCTGATTGAAATGATAAGCCGAATGTTCTCCGTCCGCGAGAAGGAAAACCTCGTTATTCCATGTGTGATCATAATCTTCTCTAAAGGTTTCGATATCGGATGCATTCACTAAATTCAGCAACATATCATGGAAGCAATACATAAGGCCTAGGGACATATTGCCTCCATGACGTATCAGCGCGTCGGGGAGCCATGTTTCATTTACATTGTGTGAAAAATTATAATAATTTTGTAGCCAGAGAGCATAGAATAGTGGAAAGTCTGGCTCTCTTAAATTGAAATCTGCTCCACGTTCGGCAAGCAATTGTATCATGTCTTCAATGAAAATGCGGTTATTTTCTTCTATGTTGATATAGGCGTAGTACAGCAGGCCTAATAAGGGTGTGAAGTCATTAGGCCCGTTCCCGACGGGTGTATTGACTCCATTTTCAAAACGGTCGCAACAAGCTTCCAAATAATTTCGAAGCTCTTCATGGGTGCCTAAGAGCGGAAACTCTGGGAAAATTTGCTCGTCGATTGCCTGAAGCTCTTCAGGGGCGTCTACTTCAAGCACAGGGGCGACTTCAAGAACGGGAGCGTTGTTAGGGTTGTCCTGGCCTTCTCTCGGTTCGTTTTCATTCACAGCGAGTGCGAGTGAAGCGTTTAAAATGAAGACAAGGAAGGATGCGTGTTTTAGGTTCATACGTCTTCTATTCGCAGCAGAACTTGTGCCAATGATTCAATCGTGCCATATTTTTATTCACATCAATCATTAGCGAAATTTTATTACCGCGCATCGGTTTCCCGATGCGCCCTCGATGCGCCGTTAGAGAGCTCGGGCGGGTCTTTGGAACCTTTTGTGGCGCACTCCTTCAGCGTTCGAAAGCGGCTTGTTGCTGTAATAACAACACGCAAACAAGGATTGACTGATGTTTTTAGCTAAAGGGACACGATTATAGTATTTTTATAAAAAGTCAAGCTTTTCCGTAGAATTTTTTGCCGCTGCTTAATCTTTACACGACGAATAGAGAGTAGCCTCCATCTCTGCATTATAGGCTGTGACAACTAGAGAACAATCTTCTGCTCGGCGCTATAGGTTGCAACGAGCTTACTGGCGTTAACTCGACGGCTTTGATGCTGCGTCTGGCGTTATAGCGCTGTGCATTTAGGCCAGAAGTATGGCCGCAACTAGATTATGCGCTATGGCTCGACGGCTTTTATGCTGCGTAGGACATTGCAGTACCGTGTCTTTCGGCTCGTAGTATGCCTTCGGCGATTTATTACGAAAAAGCTTGACTTTTTATTTAAAAAATACAATAGATATTAAAATTTAATATTCTAAATCCCTCATCAATCCCAGCCTATTTTCCAAAAATCAGCACAAGCCGCTCTCGAACGCTGAAGGAGTGCGCCACAAAAGGTTCCCGAGACCCGCCGAGCTCTCTAACGGCGCATCCAGGGCGTGTGTGCCACACGCACAGCTTCAAATCGAGTACGTCTTGCAGACGCGGACTGATTAAAAACAAAGACGCAGCCATCATAAGCTCGCTTCCGTCATAGTGCCCTCATACTTGGGAATTTAGGATTATCTAAGAAGCCTTCGAGGTTGCCGCCTCTGGGGCTTCTTTGTGGGTTTCGTTAGAGTGAATTACGTGGTCTTTACTTATTTTTTCGACAGGGATAAATTGTTACAAACATTGAATCTGCTGGAGAGACTTTGCTTGTTTTGGGATCGATCGTTAACCGAAAAATAACTTTACACCAAGATAGTCCGGCGCCATGAATTGATCGAGCTGATCGGCCTAATTGTGGCCCTAGTTCTTGCTCTACTTGAGATGAGTCACTGTTAATGGGTGCGCTCATATCGATGCCTAAACAGTTTGCATTTTGATCAAGCCACGTTTCCCAGTTGATTTCTTTGCGTGAAAACCATAATCCTGTCGAAATATAGCGCTTCTCCCCATTTTGCACCCATAAATCCCATCTCCATGGCCAAGCGTTTTCGAGGGCTCCAGCGAGGATCTTGTCGTTCTCAAGGAATGTAATCTCGTTTATTTTTGACTCTCGAGATACTTCACTCAAAAGCTCTAAAGAAAACTCACTGCCGTTGCTCCTAGAAACCTCCCTAAAAACATATCGGGTGCTGTTCTGAACGGAATAATAAAGGATATTTTGTAGGCGTTCGACGATACTATTTGATTCTAGAAATTGGGTGACTAGAAATACAGATTTCCTTAAGCCGCCATTAGGCCTTCCTGAGTCAAAATGTGTAGATGCCAAAAGAAAGTTAAATCGGCTCAAGAGTCCGGTTGTGTAGTTTGCGGGGATTGTATGCCAGGGAATAATATGTGAGGCAATCCTGTCTTTGACAATGTCTTCATCTTGTTTTAAGATGTCGAATGCGAGTGTTTTTGTTGTCTCAGCAGAGTCCTTAAGCTCCTCTAGGGTGACCGCCCATAGCCGCAGTGCACAAAGAGAAAACAAAACAACGCATCGCAGGCCCCATAGTAGTCTAAAAGCGTTTGTCATTAAAAAATTATGCCAGATGTTCGCGCAAAGACAGTGGTATTCACTCTTCATCGAGCTTTGTGTGTTTCTTTAGTCTTCTTGCGGGGCTTGCTGTAATTGAGTCCTGTATTGATTGCAGTCGTTGACAAAGTCTTGGATCCGCTTAACCACTTCTTGATTGCGAATCAGATAATGTCCGTAAGGTCCACGAATTTCCGTTTGTTGTCTGAATTGATCATAGGACAATATGCCAACGGCCTGGCAAAACTCTTCATTGGCTGATTGGTATTCCTTGAAGAGCACCGGCATTTTATCCGAATCGGTCAGGCCATCCCTGCATTCTTCGTACAAAAAATCTAGATCAATTACCCGAATGACATCTGCGACTGTTAAGGGGCGCGGAGATTGTGCCCATCTTTCGATAAGCGCCAGCTGCGCTTCTCCTGGGGCTGCAAAACTATAAAAGCTGCCAGCAAGAATGCACCCGATGAGAAATGTTTGTTTGACTATCGTTT
>Ga0209417_1001196_pt1:25000-49612 | contig 49612 bp, 44 predicted proteins | sample RifGroF2_FD_184002 | JGI IMG/M metagenome (GOLD analysis project Ga0209417, IMG submission 184002) | Groundwater microbial communities from Rifle, Colorado, USA - Groundwater F2 (SPAdes) (version 2) | ecosystem: Environmental > Aquatic > Deep subsurface > Groundwater | place: Rifle...
CAAGCATAGGAGATAGACTCTGGTGAATATAGGCGAGGGGAAACACACGTTCCCATTCCGAACACGCTCGTTAAGCCTTCAGCCGCCGATGGTAGTGCCTTCACGATTAGGTGTGAGAGTAGGTCGTTGCCAGTATTATGGCCCGTGAACGCTAACGCGTTCACGGGCCTTTTGTGTTTACAGGTGTTACACTTCAGGCTTGAATTTACGATGTTTTGTCTTTCAATTTGACAGAAGTATTGTAAATTCAAGCCCTAGATGGACTAAAACAAGTTGTTTGAGAACTATTAAAAAATAGAAAAATCATGAAAAAATTAATCTTACTATTAGCTGTATCCTTCGGTTCCTTGTTGGCGAATCAGGACGCTGATGAACGCTTTTTAGCCGCCGTACGCGCAGGAGACCTGGAAACAGCAAAGGATTTAGTTGGGCAGGGGGTTGAGCCGAGTGAGCTGCCTATTGAAAAACTGTTTCAAGGCTATGAATTGATCTCTCTTGAAATGGGCAAATTATTGCTTGAAAATGGAGTGGATGCGGATGCTTTTAATCGGTTGGTGCTCGCTAAAAGTTCGGCAAAGGCTTTTGACGGACAAGGGCTCCCATCATGGCACGAGGTATTTCTTCGACAGACAAGAAAGCCATTTGTTCGACAGAGAAATGAGCTGATTGCTTTAGGCCTATCGCATGGAGCTTCTCCAAATGAACTCTTGTCTAATGTGTTGACGCAAGTGGTAGATATAGACGGATACGATTCGCAAAAAAGCTTCAATGTGATGGATATTGTAGCTCCGATGTCTTTGGTCAAAATGGCCGACCGTTTTGGCGCTAATGTTTCGGAAATCGAGTTGCAACACTTCACTGGCGAATTGCCGTCTTTCGAGCTGGCAAGCTACGTTCTGAACAAGGGCTTAAATCCGACAATGTTTATAAAGGCGATTGAGCGATGTTGGAATGTGACGTCAATAAATCAGCTAAATTCTGCGAAAATAGAGAAAAAAGAAGCCCTGATAGAGCTAGCGCTCGCTAAGGGGGCAGATGTTTCAAAAATAAACTGCGGTATTCTATGGACGCCTGGTTGCGTGCCTTCCGACGATTTGGTCGATGCAATGCTAAATGCCGGTGTCAACCCAAGCAAACTATTTTTTGAGATTCTCGCTATCACTGACATCACGGGTGGCCCTGACTTTACAAGACGACAGAATGATTTGCTGAAAAATCTTAAAGACAAAGGTTTCGTTGAGTTAGAACACATTCCGATTGGGGTAAGTGCTATACGTGATGTGCGTGACGGCAAAACGTTTTTCGATTATGATCAAATAATAAGATTGAAGCGACTTGGGCAGATTTTGGAAGAGAGAGGGAGCCTAACTTTAGCTGAACGCATGAAAACGAGTTTGGGCCATTGTATGGGGTTGACAACTTATTGGTTGCTTAACCCATCGAACCTTGACCCATTTTTAAGTCCCACAATATTTTCAAGCCCGAAAGACTTATCCAAAGACCAGCTCGATCGATTTGAAAGATTTGCCGAAGTGATCGATTTTCTTCAACAACCGTTTCAATATGTGCCTGGTTTAAAACAGATCGATATTGAAGCTGTTTGGCGTGAGGCTATACAGCGGGGGCTGTTACCGAAGGAAGTCGGAGATTTAACGATTAAATATAAAACCGTGTTTGCGGTTAAAACTGCAGAAGAATCCATGGATTTGTTCAAGCGAATACTCCATGAAGGGGAGCTGATGTATCTTGTCTCTGTCGGTCATGTGGTTGGCGTGTTGCTTAAAGAAGGCGTTTGGTATTTTTACGATTCTAGTGCAAATATCGGAATCCTGACATTTCGTGAGCCTAATGACGTTTTGACTTATTTGAGGGAATCCTTCGATATAGCAGAGGATGTCGACGAGTCGTGGCGTTATAGAGGTAGAGGGGTAGTCGTGGTTGGCCCATCTTCCGTTCAAAACCAATACAATGTTCCTGAAAAGTATTTACTTCAAAACATTCAAGTGGACCAAATTGGCCCAAAACCATTAAAAGAGATAATACAGATCTCTTATCATATATACGGTATGCAGAGTATGGATCAATTCCCCGGTTTGGTAAAAGACGATAGCTTTAAAGCCACTTTCCTCATCGTGGCGACTACAGTTAATGATTGTGAGACAGTGAAAGCGCTCTTACAAAAAGGTTTTGATCCAAATGCAGTGTGGACGACAGACACTTATCCAAAAGTAGAGGCAAGTCCTTTACAAACTGCTTCAAAAATAGGATCAATAGAGTGTGTACGGGTTTTGTGCGACGATCCCAGAACTGACATCAATAAAGCGGATGGCTTCACGGGATGGACAGCATTGATGTACGCCGCTGCCACAAACCGGCCAGAAATCATAAGGCTGCTTCTTGAAAAAGGAGCCGACAAGAGTCTCAAGAATAAGGATGGCCAGACTGCTCTTGATTTAGCTAAAAAGTCAGGAGCAAGCGAAGACTTACTCGACCTTCTTATGGATTGAAATAGCCGCTCGTTGCCAGTATTATGGCCCGTAAACGTTAACGCGTTCACGGGCCTTTTTTTTGTTGACAAAAGGTTGGCTTCGTGTTCGAATGGCGTTCTTTATTTTATTCAAATAAAACTATGAAAAAACTAATCTTATTCTTGACGGCTTCTAGCGGGCTCTTGTGGGCTGGTATGGAAGAAAATGAGGCGCTCTTGCGCGCGTGCCGAGGGGGTGAATCTCTGGAGCAGATTCAGGAGTGTGTTAACAAGGGTGCTGATGTCAACTGCACAGGTGTTTATTGCGGCGCGTGTGGATCACAATTGGAGTTGTCGCTCTTCGATTCTGAAAATCCGCGTGTCAGTGAATTGAAGGAACAATATCCAAATGATACGAAAGAGGTTACTCCATTAGCGTTAGTTTTTGACGGCTATTTAAGCGGACAGCGTGACTATATACAATGCGCCGAGTATTTAGTTGAAATGGGTGCAAATGTGCAGAAAGCGAATGAGAGTAACATTGGGCCTCTGACGCTTGTTTTGGAAGCTGCATTTTATCATGATATAAAACAGGCTAAGTTTTTCTTGGACAAGGGGATCAAGCCATCTTTGTCACAAGTAACGCAAGCGATTCAAGGTGGTGTAAAATATTATGGAAAATCAACGGAAGACAATACACGCAGTGAGCGTGAGTATACGAAACCATTGCCTGGCGAGGAGTTTCTGTCTGCGATTTTACCCTACTACACTGACAGAGAGGTTTTGGAAGCTACATTAATTATGCAGCTAAAACAAAAAGACTAAAACGTTCTCTTTGTTTACTATGGCTCTCGTAGGTGAAAATCAAACGAGGGCCTTTTTTATTTGGACTTTGTGAGAAGAAAAAGAGTTTCTTAATTGTGATGAATCATTTGTTAAAAATCTTCAGTGGAGCCCCGATTTGGGTGTGGGCGGCTTTGGTGTTTCATCAATTCAACAATGAAGTGCGGCCCATTCAGCGTTGAAGTGTTGCACTTCGACGTTGAATGGGCCGCACTTGTGTGTTTAGGATGGATGCTCGGAGGTCTTTACCTGCGATCGCGGAGTTTTGCGAGGAGGCGGAGGATTTCGAGGTAGACCCAGACGAGGGTGACCATCAATGCGAAACCGCAGTACCATTCGGCCCATTTGGGAGCACCGATGTCGGCCATGCGTTCAACCATATCGAAGTCGAGAATGAAATTCATGGACGCGATGACGACCACGACGAGGCTGAAGGCGATGCCGGCCGTCGAGCTCTCATGAATAAAGGGAATCGAGGTGCCGAAAAAACCCATGACCATGCTGGTGAGGTAGAGCAGGCCGATTCCGAGTGTGGCGGCAAAGATCATTTTCTTAAAGGTTGGAGTTGCTCGCAGGAGGCCCAACTGATAGAGAATCAACATGGAGAGGAGAATGCTGAGGGTGATACTGACCGCTTGGAGAACGATGCCAGGGTAGGTTCTCTCGAAGTAGGCGGAGAATGTGCCTAGAATGAGGCCTTCAATGAGAGCGTAGGCGGGCGCTGTGATGGGCGACCAAGTTGGCTTGAATGCGGTTGCGAAGGCCACGCCTGTGCCGAGAATCAGCAGACCCCAGCCTACATTCGTAAACCCAGGGTTGACCATTGCCTGAGTCCACGACCAATAACCGGTGATGACGAGGAGGCCGAGGAGAATGAGTGTTTTGTTAGCTGCGCCGCGAATGGTCATGCTATCTTCAGAATGCATGCGGTCGAATTCGCGTATCGTTTTATCGTTGAGTGTAGGATTTGCCATAACGCATAAAGTATTTTCCCAAAAGTATTTTTTTGCAAGTCTTATTCGCGGTGAGGTTTTTGGGCCACCACCCTTAGCGACCGAGGGGAAACATCACCAAAGAGTGAAAAAAGTAGAATCATCAGTCATTGACTGGAATTGGTTTTTCTTGCGCGGACTGTAGGTTCGCGGTGAATGCGAACCGCCGCTATCGCTCCTTTCCCGCCCTCTATCACCCTTGCAGGAGCATCATGCGGAACTCCAGGAGTAACTCCCGGTTGGATTCTTCCTGCGAAAGGAGTGTGGCCAACTGTTGGAGTGCCGCGGATTCCTTGGGCGTGTTGGCCTTGTGAGAGCGCAGGGCCTCGACGACGGCATGCATCGCGTTGCTGAAATCGGTGGGCGAGAGGACGCTTTTGTTGGTGATGTGGGGTTCGATGCGCTTGATGAGGTCTTCGCGCAGAGTGTGCATGTGCAAAATGCTGTACAACTGGCTCTCGATTTGGCCCTCGCTGGGCTGAAACGTCGTGTGATTGGGCAAGGATGAGTCAGAAGAACTGATTGGCTTCTTATCGGAGACGCTTAGCAGGCCGGAGTCCATGTCGAAGAGCTTGTTGGGTTTATTCATTGTACTAAAGATATTTGCAAAATGTTCGTAGCGTTCACTTCCATTGCGTAAAGTGTCAGAACTTCATGACCTATGCAAAATGGCGTCAAAGCTTGGCTTTGCGCGAGCACGATCTGGCGTAGCGGCAGGGCTTGCCCTGCACCCTTGGATACTGCGTATCCACTTTTCAAAAGTGGATGTGTGAGCATCCTAGGTGGTACGGGGGCTGTTGCCCCCGACGCGAAACGAGCTTTCACGGTATTTTGCATAGGTCATGCAATTCTTTGAGTTGATCTAAGGCCTTATAGATGTCTGGTAATTGGAGGTCGTTTTTGTTAAAACGGAACAAAAAGCCCAAAAAGTTGTTTTCGGTCAAGATGGGGTTAAAGAGGCGGTTGAAGTCGAAAGTCGTTGTGTGCGACAGGTTCAGTGCCTTCCAGAGCAGGCTATCGGTGTCGTGGGCGTAGTCTTTCAGGAGGTAGATGAGGAGGTGGTTTTCGTTCGTCTCAAAAAAGAGCTCGCCGACGTTCTCGATCGACAAATGAATGACACCGTGTTTGTTGAACGCGAGCCCAGGAATCCCGATGTTTTCGCCAAAAGTTTGTATTTCGTCTGTCATGAATTCTCCTCAATAATACACTGATCGAGTTTATCCTGAATCGCCTTCAAGAGGGTTTCCTTCGATTCCGGTTTGAGAAAGGTGTTGTCCGGCATGCGGTTACGGATGAAGACTGTCAGGGCGGTCAAAAAGTAAATGCGTTCTTCGAGCGTGTGTATGTCGAATTTTTTCAGCATTTTATCGACTTTTTCGACATACACCCACGAGCTGAACGACAGCTCCAATAAGTACAGCGTGAGCTGCAGGGCGGTTTCTTTAACGGCATCTGGAGATAGGTGTTTCATGTGACTAGGCAGAACTTAGAGCCGTTTGCATGCGCTCGATCATCATACACAGTGCTTTTTGTAGGCTATCAACACTGCTGGCCCCCTGGAGGACCTTTCTGAGTGGCGCGAGAATTTTGGATTCCAGGTGGGGGATTTCGCCGCCGATCGTTTTCGTCAGGACATCGAGGTTTGCCTGAAAAGCCGCCACTTTGTCATGGGAAACGGTGTTAGACAAACCTTCCTGCAGGAATTGCAACACTTCTAGGGCAATGTGTTCGCTGTCACCCAATTTAAAGCACTTGTCCAGCAGCAACGAGGTGAAATCCTTTTCGGAGCGCAACAACGATGAAGGGCCCTTCTCTATGGCCCCTTGCAAGACAGGAATCGTTTCATAGGCCTGATCAATGGAGTCGCTGTGTTGGTTCCACAGAGCATCCAGATGGCCGAGCGTGGCCTCAAGATGATCGCACTTAAACTTCTCTTCATCGGTGGCTTCACCCGATGATGCTTTGGTTTTCAGGGTTGCAAGGTGCGCTTCAGCCTCTTCTATGCTCGGGAATCCCAACTCATTGACCAAGTGTGAGAGCAAGAAATTATATTGTTCAACGGCGCTGGAGGGTATCTCATCTGACCCGAAGACGCTGTTGAACATCTCGCGGATTTCGCCCTGCTTCCCCATGCGCCGCAGCTTGTCGGCGTAATGGTTTTTGTGCGGATCTTGGTAGCCTTTTTCGAGGTTCACAATAGCCTCAACGGTACGTGGCTTCTGTTTTTTTTCTGTATTTTTTGTATCCTTCTTGTTCGTCTCCTTTTTTTTATCTGTTTCTTTAGTATCCGGCTGATTGATCTCTATCTTGACGGCATTCAGACGCTGGAAATAGGAGGGTACGTACGATTTGACGCGAGTTTGTGAGTCACCCAAAAGGCCTTTTGCAAAAGCGAGAGGGCCGCCGGAGTCCTGGTTGTGCGTCACCTTGTCTCCTCCGAGCGTACCCGTACGTGTTTCCTTAGCCACAGAAACAGACTCTGAAACGACTGTGCCTATTTTATTACTATCAATTCCTACCATAAACTAACATTATTGTATCCCATAGAAAGCTTTTCGTCAACCACAATCCTTCAGCGCCTAGGCGTGGTTTGGATGCTGAGTGCCTGAAAAACATAATTTATTACTTTACATTTTAAATAAAAAACATAATTTATATGTTATGCAGTATAAAAACATAAAAGCGCTGAAACAAGCAGATGCAACTTTAAAACCATGGTTGGCCTTACGGGACTCGGACAAGCCACACAAGGGTTTTTTGAGGCTCATCCGGAAAGCCTTGAACATTCCTGTCGCCATTTTAGCCAAAAAGCTAAAGGTGAGTCAACAGAATGTGTTTAATTTAGAACGAGCGGAGTGCCGTCAAAACATAACGCTCAAAAAACTCAATGAAATCGCTATGGCCATGGACTGCATGCTCATTTATGCGATTGTGCCTCAAAAAGGCACCTTGTCTTCATTCGTGGATTCGGTTGCTCAGAAAAAGGCCCATCACCTTTTAAAGAAAACCGAGCATACCATGGAGCTAGAAGGGCAAGCAAACAAGTTATTCAAGGAGACTAAAGGCCTACTGAAGGAGCGGGTTAAAGACGGATCACTGAAAAACATTTGGAATCATGAGTAACACCTTGCTGACGCCCGAAGAGCTAGCGGGGCTCAAGCTCAGTATTACCACGAAACAAGCATTGAACAAAGAAGAGCACCTGAATATTGCAGCAGCTCAAGCCTACTTTTTTAGCCAACGCTTTTTAAGAAAAGAACATGAAATGTCAGAAGGTTTTTTGCTAAAATTGCATCAAAAGATGTTTGGGGATGTCTGGAAGTGGGCCGGTTACTACAGAACTCAAGACAAAAACATTGGAGTGCCTTTTTACAAAATCCGTGAACAAATGAAACTTTTTCTTCTCGATGCCGAGTATTGGAGGCAATCGTTTGTTGTGGAAGAATACGCTGTACGCTTTCACCATAGGCTCGTACAGATACATCCTTTTGCAAATGGTAATGGTCGGCATGCGAGGATGGTTGCCGATTTTATTTTGTTTTCAAAACGCCATCAATGCCTTGGTTGGGGCGGTGGCACGATTCAAGAAATGGGTATTTTGAGGAAAAAGTATATACAGGCATTGAAAAAGGCAGATAACGGGAATTTTGAGGATTTAATGGCTTTTGCCATGGACGGAATTTGACGTATCTGGGTGTTGAGAAATGCCATCGTCAAAAAGATTCGTAAAAAGCTTGCCTTTTTTTCGTAAAAGCGGGAAAATATCTTCTTAGCTAGGAAAGGTTCGCTTACAAAGAGGGTCGTTCCGTAGGGAAAAAGTCAACTGACTTGATTTCTATCGACAGACTTTCAGGAATCACCGAAGGACTGGCAATGCGTACAACGGGCCCGATGCCGATGTGCTCCTTGCCGGAAGGTTTTATGAAAAAAGAAGTCAATAAGCTCCTAAAAAGTTTAGGAAAGTCGCTGGGGTTGAAAAACCTCATTCTGGACGACAACAATCATTGTATCTTACTTTTTGACGAAAAAATTGTGTTGAACTTGGAGCTCAAAGAAGAAACTGAGCGTTTAGTGGTGTATGCCTACGTTGGGGAAGTTCCGTTAGAGGACAGGGAGAATGTATTTGAATGTTTACTCGAGGCCAACTGCTTTTGGAAGGAGACGGGTGGGGCGACTATCGGTATCGACAAGCAATCTCAGACGATTGTGCTGGCGTACTCAGTTGACCTGCCGCTGAAAAAGCCGGAGGCTTTTGAGGAAAATCTCGCCTCTTTTGTCGAAGTTGTGGAGACTTGGGTGGATCGTTTAGAAAAAATGGCTCAAGCGGCCGCCGAGGTCCTTGGGGATGACGAATGAAACGCAATACATTTTCTTTAAATCATTTCTACAGATGGATTTCGAACGCAAAAACCTCTTCAAAAGGGTCTATGGCAAGGCCTCCAGAGGTATTTGTGTAGCATTTCTACAGATGGATTTCGAGCGCGAAAACCTCTTCAAAATGGGCCTATAGCAAGGCCCGACGAACGAGGGCGACAGGAGCGTACGATGGTACGTGACTTAGCCAGAGTGAGGAGAACGCCGCTAGAGGCCCATTTTGAAGAGGTTTTCTGCAATCCAACAAAAAGGCATAACAATGACTGTTACTCAACCAGGAAAGACCCTTGGGGGTTGTTCCGGGACACCGGACAACACCTATCACTTCTGCAAGTACTTGAGCGAGAGCGATTTCGTCAAGTTGGCAAAAAGTGTTTCTGGGGGAAATATTCGCTTTCAGCTCAAGGCGCTCGCGTCTAGAGTTGTGGCGAAAAGAGCTTCGTGAGGTGTTTTAAGCATTGACTCGAAGCCCGAAGCCGTAAGGCTTCAATGGTGTGTGTATTGCGAGGTTGAGGGCAAGTTATGGCGATCACGAAGACAAGGGACGATTTGTTGGATGCAGAAGCTTCCGGAATACAGGAAGAAGATAGAGCCCTTGTCGGGAGGATTCGCGATGGCGATGTCAAGGCTTTCGATGTTTTGGTTAAAAAATACCGCGAGCGCCTCTATGCCGTCATCTACAATATCACGGGCAATCGCGAAGATGCGTCGGACCTCACGCAGGAGGCCTTCATTCGCGCCTACCGCTCGATTCTGAAGTTCAAAGAGCAGTCATCCTTTTTCACTTGGCTCTACCGCATAGGCGTCAATACGGCACTGAACTTCTTGCGCAAAAACCGTTTCCGTCGCTTTTTCAGTTTCGAAAACATCGACGAAGAGGCGGCCTCGTCGGAAATCGTAGAGAAATTGGCGGTCAAGACGGGCGGTGATCGAACGACCGTTTTGAAAGAATTACAAGAAAAATTGAACGAATCTCTTCAAAAGTTGTCTCCTAAGCATAGAGCTGTAGTGGTTCTTTTTGAAATTGAAGGGCTCAATCACACGGAAATAGCCAACGTTTTGAAGTGTTCAGAAGGGACAGTCCGCTCTCGACTCCATTATGCCAAGGAAGAGTTGAAGGCCCTGTTGCAAGAATACCAAGACCTATGCAAAATGCCGTGAAAGCCTGTTTCGCGCTCCGCCGACTGTCTCACGTACGTCTATGTACGCTACGACAGATCGTGCTCGCGCAAAGCCAAGCTTTGACAGCATTTTTCACAGGTCTTGATTTGTTGATGCATAAAAAAACAAACTTAATATTTTTAAACATTTTCGATTCCACTTCAAAAACTGGAGCAGTCTATTTTTAATTATGAAACAACCATTATCCGATGAGCAATTGACGGCGTTATTGCGCCTCAAGCGTCACGAAAAGCCCGATGCGTCTTTTTGGGTAACATTCGACAGCGAGCTGAAGGAAAAGGCTTTTTCGCACCTCCTCCAACACCGTGAGACCCGCCTGGCCTTTTGGCTGAAGCTCATGTGGCAACGCTTACGTCCCGTGATGCCGGCAACGGCCTCGCTGGCAGTTTTGTTTATAGTCATCAGTCACCTACAGGGAACGCCAGCCGCATTGGCCACCGAGGCTCAAGCAGACTTGTCGACGCTGGTGCACTCACTCGATGTCGGTAAAATCTCATCGCTCGCCCGCGATAGCCGCCTCGTCGCATGCCAGAGCATTCGCCCGCTCACCCAGGGCATTGACTTTTCTGCTGGCTCCATTGTGACGGTTGCAGAAAAAGCTTCCCTTTCAACCCGTTTTTAGTACTAATAGAGTGAATGAAAGGCCTGCTTGCCCTTATCCTGTTTTGTAATGTTGTTTTTGCCTCTCTGCCCGAGTTGCAAAATGGCCTACTTGACGTCGTCCAACAAAAGGAAGCGGCACTCGTCCGCGTCAATGCCGTTGTCAGAGATCCGGATAATGGCGACAAGAACCTTCTCCGCATGGGGACTGGTTTTTTCATAGAAGATGGGCTGATCGTCACCAACGCCAACTCGGTTTTTTCGGCCAACCGCATCTGGATTGACTACAAAGGCCGTTCGTATGAGGCGGTATCGCTCGGATCCGACCTGATCACCAACGTCGCTGTCCTGAAGACCAAGGAGAAAATTGCACCCTTCCTGGTCCTTCAAAACACCGATATCACCATGCCGCCCGTCGGCTCATTTCTCGTCTCGCTGTCCTTTAAGATGGGCCTGAATGTTTGCCCGACACTCGGTTTGGCGACGGGTCACAATATCGAATATGTCGGCAACGTCTGGCCAACAACCTTTCTACGCAGCAACATTCCGTCCGAAGGCGGTGACGGTGGGGCGCCCGTCTTCGACATTCGTGGCAACTGGGTCGGCATGATGATCATTTCGCTGCCGGAATTCCGCTCCAGCTACACGGTTCCCGTACGCGCGCTGCGGCGAATCGTCGACGACATTGTCTTTACTGGAACGGTCAACTACGCCTTTGTCGGCATCGATATCGATTTCAACAGCAAAGACCTCGTTGAAAACATCGTTATTTCGAACGTCGTTAAAAACAGTCCAGCAGAAAAAAGCGGCCTGCTCAAAGACGACGTGCTGATCTCTATTGGCGCTTTCACTATTCGCACGCGCGAAGACCTCCTCAACGCATTTTTCTTCACTCGGCCAAACGAATCACTCCCCGTTGAAGTCGAGCGCAACGGCAAAAAACTAACTTGCGTCGTGCATACGGAAGCGAAAAAAGACAGTCGTTAAAAGACCTATGCAAAATGACGTGAAAACTCGTTTTGCGCTCCGCCGACTGGCCACGGGGAAACCTTTTATAGAATAAAAGGTTTCCCCGACCCCCTTCCAAAACACTTTTTAAGCGAAACACAAAAATGCATGCATTTTTATATTTCGCAAAGCAATGGGCGAAACCTGAGGGATATCACTGCCGCTACGGCAGCTCGCGCAAAGCCAAGTTTTGACGCCATTTTGCAAGGTCTCGGTAATGAATTTTGATAAAATTTGTTTTTCTAAAAACAACAGTTGACAGTTTTTAAAAATTCGCTTCGAATTGGGGTTTACTTAAGGAAAGACCGTTAGGAAAATGGGCCTATAACAAGGCCTGAACAAAGCTAGAAATTATTTTGCAATGGTCTTTTTGTGGTTCCCATTTAAGCGCGACAGAGCCGGTTGTTGCTTTGCAAGCATAAGTAAACTTTCCACTGTTATTAGATACAGGCCACGCGCATTGTTTTAGGTTTTTTTGACACGATCTCATGATAGAAGATAATAATGAAAAAGGAGACGTCATTGTCGTCTCTGGACTGCTCGAAGTCGAGGACCACGGCAAACGTGGGCATATGCTCGACCCCCAGCGTAATGGCCGTCCTCGCGACGAAGACCCTTACGTTCCGGCGGAGATCATACGCAAGCTCAACCTGAAGTCGGGCAGCTTTTTGCAAGCTAAAGCGATCAAGCACGCAGGGCACGCAAACCCCAAGGTGATCTTTGTCGACACGATTGACGGCCTGACGCTCGACGCCCGCAACCAGGCTCCCAAGTTCGCTGACCTGACGACCGTTGCCCCCGACAAACAGCTGAAGACGGAGCTCGAAGGCAAGTTGACGACACGCATTCTCGACCTCTTTTGCCCCGTAGGGAAAGGCCAACGCGGTCTCATTGTTGCCCCGCCGCGCACAGGCAAAACGACGCTGCTGCAGGACATTGCCCTTGGTGTTTTGAAGAACGAGCCCGATTGCCACGTCATGATCTTGCTCGTCGACGAGCGACCAGAAGAAGTCACGGACTTCCGCCGCAATGTGCCGGCCGAGATTTGGGCATCGTCGAATGATGAACAGCTCAAAAGCCACGTTCGCATCGCCGAATTGGCCATTGAGCGCGCCAAAAAGCTCGTAGAGGTCGGCCGCGACGTCGTCCTTCTGCTTGACTCCATCACGCGTCTTTCCCGCGCCTACAACACGTTCCATGGTTCTGGACGCACGATGACGGGTGGTCTCGACATTCGCGCTCTCGAAAAGCCGAGGCAGCTGTTTTCGGCCGCTCGAAACACTGAAGAGGCTGGCAGTCTCACGATTCTCGCAACGGCGTTGATCGAGACGGGCAGCCGCATGGACGAGCTGATCTTTCAAGAATTCAAGGGGACAGGCAACATGGAGCTCGTTTTGGACCGAAAGGCGGCTGAAATGCGACTCTTTCCTGCCATCAATGTCAACGCTTCTGGAACGCGCAAAGAAGAACTTCTCTTGGCTCCCAAAGACCTCGAAAAAGTCCATTTCTTCCGCCGTGCGCTCGCGTCAGCAAAGATCGAAGAGGCTACCGAGGCCCTGATTGCACGCATCAAAACCACTCAAACCAACCGCGAATTTCTCAATTTGTTGAAAATCGGGTGTTGACTTTCTCATTAAAGCTAAATCAATTGTAAGACCTATGGTAAATGCCGTCAAAGTTCGTTTCGAGCGAAGCCAAGAGTGCATTTTCCATAGATCCTAAGTCAAAGAGTTTTTTACAACATTCATTAATTATTGTTTATTTCATAAGGAGCAAGGCAACGCGCAAAATGGGACTATAGCAAGGCTCGAGGAGCCTACTTAAGGTAGGTGACTTAGCCCGAACGACTCGAAACGCAGCTAGAGACCATTTTGCGCGTTGCCTGACGATAAATGCAGAATTTTGCCGACCAATGTTTAGACATGGCCCGTTCCATTTTGGGTCATAATTTGCAATTTATTTGCGAAGATGGCACTGTGACGCCCGTTGAAGGCGAAGTCAGCCGTCTCGATGAAGCGGGCCACGCGGCGCTCACTTTGGGCGAGTATTTCCGCTCGACGCGCGAAACGACGCTGCACGGCTTTGATCTGCTTGATCTTTCCGCTCGCTGCATTACGGCGCAAGCGTTTGCTGAGGGCGACGACACGGGCCTCGGTTATGCGGCATTGGGGCTGTTATCATTTGGCCCGGCGAAAGATCGCAATGAGGTCTGGGAACGGCTTCTAGAGCCGACGCGCAAGATGATCGATAAACGCATGCTCACACGGACAGACACGTTTGGACACAAGCAGGCCTTCAATATTGCCAAGGCCGTGGCGCGTTTCAGCATGGGTCTTTCGAAAAAAGATGAGACATCGAAGCTCATCGACCTCTTTATTCAGCGCATCAACGAGGGCAGTACGGGCGGTTTCGTCGACGACACTGTTGGCGAAGGTCTACCGGGCGTCTTTGACGTCATGGGGCTAGCCGCGTTCATTTTCATCCGTCAGGCGCTCGATTCGCACACCAACATGCACCTGCGCGAGCACAAGTTGCCGAGTTTGCGGACCTTTGTTGAAAAGTACATCAAACTGATGCCCGACATCGTCCGCAGTGATGGCCTGGCCTGGGCTTATGGCGGTTACATTGGTGTCTATGGTCAGATGTTCTGCATCAGCCTGATTTTACAGGGCCTTCGCGACGGTTGGATCGCGCCCCAGCAGCAATACATCTACATGGACCTCCTACGCCGCATGTTCCATTATTTCTTCATGACCTATTTGGATCAGGAACACGGCGTCCTTATCATTCGCGACGAAGAGCGCAATATGCCTGAGGCATTCACTTCACGCATCGTCAACTTCGACGCCGCCCGCTTTCTCTGCCAATGGGCACGCCTCGCAAAGAGCATCGACAATCCCATGCTCAACAAGCCCGTTCCCGGCAAAACAGGCGGCCGCTACGTCAATTTCAACAAACACAGTCAACGCGAACAGGGCCTCTTTCTCTATCAAAATGCAAGCACGGGCCTGCATGTCCAGTTGCCACTCGTCGCTTCCGGCGGGCGCAAAAACTCCGATTACCTCGCGTTTCCGCACTGTCCGGGCGTCTTCGATTGGCCTGTTGATAGCTATCTTCCCATCCTCATGCCCGAATTGACTTTCGGCGACAAGGTTACCATCCCCTCCTATTACGGTAAACACTGCGTGGCCGGCATGGGCCTCCGTCAATCGTTCTATTTCCGCTATGAGCAGCCTGACCTCATCACGGTCGACGAAAAAATTGTCCCCAATATAGCATCTTGTAAGGTCTCTTGGACCTTTGGTGAAAAGGTTGTCTGCGATTTTGTCTACACTGTAAAGAGCCCACTTCAGATGGACCGTATGCGCTACGTAATCGCCCTGGGAGCCCCGCACAGCCATTACCGCATCAACACGACCTTTACTTTGGGTGAGGGCAGCGTTGGGGCAGTCGTCGTCAAAGACGATTTCAGCGCAGAATGGAAACCCATACAGGTGGTTACCGAAGACCCGCATTTCCGCACCTATTACGGCAAAATTCACTATTTACAAGTCCTCGAACGCGACCATCCCCTCATTCTGCGCCCCGGAAAGTCTTACCGTCTTACGATCGAGCTGCAACCCGACATCATCATGGCCGAATAAAGACCTATGCAAAATAACACTAACAGGTCTTTCATCGCTATTGTTGGCAGGCCAAACGTAGGCAAGAGCCGCTTATTTAATAGGCTCATTGGACGGCCGGTATCGATCGTGCACGATCAGCCAGGAGTGACGCGCGACATCGTCAGCCAAGATTTCCCCAATTTCACGTTGATGGACACGGGTGGCATTGGTTTGGAGCCATCGATGACGTCACAGGAGCTCAAAGAAGCGACGGAACAGCAGGTTTATTTTGCCATTAATATGGCTGATTTGATTCTCTTTGTCGTCGATGCCAAAGACGGCTGTACGCTCTTGGACGGCACATTGGCGCGCGATTTGCGGCGTTTTGACAAGCCTGTTTTTTTGGTGATCAACAAGGTGGATTCGCAGGTGGCGCGGGCCAATCTTCACGATTTCTTCCAGCTCGGTTTTGATAATATTTTTGAGGTTTCCGCCGAGCACGGAACGGGCATGTCGGCCCTCCAAGACGTTCTGCAAACGCGTTTTCCCATACCCGAGACGGTCGCCGCTGAAGAGAGGCCGCTCTCGATCTGCTTTATCGGGCGTCCCAACGTCGGCAAATCATCGATAACCAATAAGCTGCTCAAGTCGGACCGCCTCATCGTCAGCGATATTCCTGGAACAACGCGTGACGCTATCGCCCTCAGACTCGATTACACCAACCCGCAGACGCAGAGACGGCGTCTCTTCGAGCTCATCGACACGGCGGGTGTTCGCACCAAAGGAAAGATCAGCAGCAGCGTCGAGTTCTTTTCTGTCATGCGCACGGAGCGCTCCGTCGAACGAACCGATGTCGCCATTCTCGTCCTCGACGCCATTGCCGGCGTTACAGAGCAGGACAAAAAGATTGCCCACAACATTCTAGAGGCCGGCAAACCGCTCGTTGTGGTCGTCAACAAGTGGGATATTGCCTACGAAACTTTTCGCGAAAAGGGCATCGAGGGCTACGATTCCTTTGATGACTTTGGCTTCGCCTTCGAAAAGGCGGTTGCAGAGGCGCTCTTCTACACGGCCAAGGCGCCCGTTTTATTTGTTTCTGCGAAGACGGGGACGGCGATTGAGGCCATTCTCGACCTCGCCCAAGGGGCCTACGCGCGCGCCCGGACACAGATTTCCACTGGCCAAGTCAACCGTTTCTTTGAAAGGGCCTTTGAGCAACGTCCGCCAGCGGCCTCGTTGGGTCGGCGTTTCAAGGTCTACTACGCCCTGCAGGTCAGCAGTAATCCACTTACCTTCAAGATCTTCTGTAACAACCCAACCCGCCTCCAGCCGACTTACAAGCGTTACATTCTCAACGAGCTCTACAAAGCCTTCGACCTATACGGCTGCCCTGTCAAACTAGAGTTCATAGGCAAAGAAAAGAAAAGCCCATCTTAAATTAGACAGATGCAAAATGGACGCCTGCCCTTTTGAAAAACAACACCCGTCGCAGTTGCAAAAAGATGCCTTGTTTTTTATGCAGCTCGCCTACAATCAGGCCTTAGAGGCCTGGAAGATCGATGAAGTTCCGATAGGGGCCATTGTTGAGAAAGACGGCCACATTCTCGGCATGGGCTACAATCAAGTTGAACGCACTCGAGACGCGACTGCGCATGCAGAAATGATTGCCATCACACAGGCCGCCCGGGCGCTCGGCGATTGGCGTTTGGTGGGTTGCCATCTCTATGTCACGAAAGAGCCCTGCCCGATGTGTACGGGTGCATGCATTTTGTCTCGCCTAGATACGGTGCACTACGCCGTTCGAGACCCGAAAATGGGTGGCCTCGGCGGCGGCTTGTCGATACATGACATCGCTGGCCTCAATCATCGTTTGAAAATCGACATCGGTGTTCTAGAGGAGGAGTGTAGGACTCTGTTGCAAACATTCTTTCACCTCAAACGATAAGACCGTTGTAAAATGGTCTCTAGCGGCGTTCTCGTCGATCGGGCTAGGTCACGTACCGCATGTACGCTCCCGTCGTCCTCTCTCCTCGGGCCTGGCTATAGAGCCATTTTTCAACGGTCTTATGTTATAGTCAATCAACTCGATCAAGACTCAGGGAAAATAGGTGTCCGAGATTTGGTATAAACTAGACCGATGCAAAATAGATGCAAAAATGTGGCTTTGCGCGAGCACGATCTGGCGTAGCGTACATAGAGGTACGTGAGCCAGTCGGCGCAGCGCGAAACGTATTTTGGCGCTATTTTGCATCGGTCTTAACCGTAAAAACCGTTATAAATAGGCCTATAGCCAGGCCCGAGGAGAGAGGGGTCTGACTGGCATATTGTAACACAAAAACCTGTGTAAAATGCCGTCAAAGCTTGGCTTTGCGCGAGCACGATCTGGCGTAGCGTACATAGAGGTACGTGAGCCAGTCGGCGCAGCGCGAAACGAGCTTTCACGGCATTTTACACAGGTTTTTAGTAGCCTTTGATGGTGAAGAGACTAGAGACACTAGCATTATCGTGAATGCTTACAATGGCCTCGGCGAGCATTTTGGCGACACTGAGGCGGACGATATTGAGGCCTTGATCGTTGTAAGCTGTTGTGTTGGTTGTGACGAGTTCGTCGATGTAGTCTTCCTTTAGGCGTTCGTAGCCGAGAGGGTTGATGACACCGTGACTGACGGCCGCCCGGACGCAGAGTGCGCCCTTGCTCTTGAGGAGTTTGGCCGCGGCAGTGACGGTACCAGCGGTTTCAACCATGTCGTCGACGAGGAGAATCTCGCGTCCATCGACTTCGCCAATGACGTTCATGGCCTCGACGTCGATGGTATTTTTGCGACGTTTGGCAATCATGCCGAGTGGGCAGCCCAGCATATTGGCGTAGGCAGAGGCCATCTTCATGCTACCGGCGTCTGGCGCGCACACGGTCCAGTTGCCCTTGTCGTAGGCCTTGAAATACTTGTAAAATACGGAGGCCGCGAAGAGGTGATCGACAGGGATATCGAAAAAACCAGACAGTTGTTGCGAGTGAAAATCGACGCCCACGATGCGATCGGCACCGGCGGTCACGAGCAGATTGGCGACCAATTTGGCGGTGATTGGCACGCGTGGTTTGTCTTTGCGGTCCTGGCGAGAATAGCCGTAAAATGGAATGACGGCCGTAATGCGGGCGGCTGAGGCTCGTTTAGCGGCGTCGATAAAGATCAGAAGCTCCATCAGATGATCGTTTGCTGGAGCGTTGGTGGGCTGTATGATAAAGACATCTTTGCCTCGAATATTTTCACAGATCTCAACAAACGTTTCGCCGTCTGGAAACTTGCCCACATGCGCTTCTCCCAGTGGCACTTCGGTGTATTGGCAGATCTCGTGAGCCAAGGGCGTGTTGGCATTTCCAGAAAAAATCTTCAGCATCTTCGTCGTCATACCTCCTCTTTTAACAAAAAATGGCCCGTGTTTGCGAAACAAAAATGTGTTTTTTTGTAAAAAAAGCTTTTGCCGGTCGCCGTTTGCCTTACAATCAAAATCAATGAAGCATCGAATCCATGGCGCGGCGTTGATTTGTTTGATCGTGTTGTACGCCGCGGCGCTGTTCGCTCCTGTCTTGGCGCCCTATGAGGTTTCGCTGCAAAACTTGAAAAAGAGCTATCACCCGCCAACACGCCTGATGTGTAAAGATGGTGGACTGCACGTCGCTGTCTATGAGGCAACGCCAGCTGGTTACACGGCCATTCCAGGCGTATCGCGGCCGCTCACCTGGTTCCCGTCTTGTAAGCCATACAAGCTCCTGTGGGTATTGCCGCTCCAGCACAAGCTGTTTGGCGTAAAGTCGGCTGACGACGTTGACCGCGTCTACCTGTTGGGCAGCGACTCGACCGGTCGCGACGTCTTTTCTCGCCTTCTCTACGGCGCCCAGATCTCGCTGAGCATTGGCTTTATCGGTATTTTGATCACCTTTACTTTCGGATTTCTGATCGGCGGGCTCTCTGGCTATTTTGGTGGAAAAGTCGATTTTCTCGCCATGCGCGGCGTCGAGTTTTTGATGGCCATTCCGACGTTTTACCTGCTCTTGGCGCTCCGGGCCGCGATCGCCGAACACTTCGAGTCCGGCCAAATGTACATCATGATTGTCGTGATATTGGCCTTTATCGGGTGGTCGAGCACGGCCCGAGTCATTCGTGGCATCACGTGTTCCTTGCGACAACAGCCGTTCATTCTCGCTGCCGAAGCGATGGGACAGTCGCCCCTGCGCATCGTTATAAAACATGTTTTGCCGAACCTCACCGGGTACCTCCTCGTGGCTGGAACGCTCAGCATTCCGGCCTATATTCTCGGTGAAGCGGCACTAAGCTTTCTGGGTCTCGGCATTCAAGAGCCCACCGCCTCATGGGGCCTCATGCTGCGCCAGGCCCAAGAGGACATGCGGATCTTTATGCTCAATTACTGGTGGATGCTCTCTCCGGGCCTCGCCATCTTTATATCCGTCATCTCGTTCAACCTCCTCGGCGACTCCCTCCGCGACTCCTTTGACCCCAGATGTCATGTAAAAAAAGGCTGACATGTGTTAATTTTTACGTTGTAATAAAAAGTTGTGGAGAGCGCACATTATACAATTGATGGGGAAGTGTTGCGAGTGGGCTTGCGTGGGGCCTGGGTGCTGCAGGGGCAACAGGTGTATGAGTCGCCAGCGGCTGTTTTGAAGGAACGGAGTGGGGTTGAGCGCGTCGCGTTTGACGCAAGTGCGCTGCAACAGTGGGATTCGCGCCTGGTATTGTTTGTCTTGGAAGTGTTTCAGGCGGCTCGCGGCAAGCAAATCGACACGCGTGGACTGCCGCGGCAGCTGTTGGAGTGGATCGCGCTGACGGAGGCTGGCGAACGTTTTCAAGCCAAGACGGGGCCGGTTAACTTTTTTGCACATGTTGGCGAGCGGGCAGGGGACTTGTGGTTGTCTTTGGCCGGCTACTTTCGCTTTTTGGGCGAAGTTGTGATGGCTCTGGTCAACAGTGTCCGTGGTCGCGCGCATTGGCATTGGGACGACGTTCTCCACTTTGTCCAAAACACCGGTATTGAGGCCCTTCCGATCGTTTCCCTCATCAGCTTTCTCGTCGGCCTGATTTTGGCCTTTGTTGGGCTGGTGCAGCTGTCGCAGTTCGGGGCGAGCCTCTTTGTCGCAAACCTCGTCGGCCTAGCTATGGTGCGCGAAATGGGGGCGATGATGACAGGGGTTATTATGGCGGGGCGGACGGGGGCTGCCTTTGCGGCGGCGATCGGCAGTATGAACGTGTCGGAAGAGACCGATGCTTTCAAGGTCATGGCGATTTCGCCCGTCGAGTTCTTGGTGATACCGCGTCTCCTGGGCCTGTTTTTGATGATGCCGCTGTTGTGCCTCTATGCGGACTTTGTGGGGATCTTGGGTGGCATTTTCGTCGCCGTGACGCTGAAAGGCCTCTCGTTGGTCGAATATTTGAACCAGACGCGTGGAGCGATCGCCCTCAACGACATCTTTACGGGCCTTATAAAGGGGACGACTTTTGGCTTTATCATCGGCTTTTTGGGCTGTTACACGGGCCTGCGTTGTGAGCGCAACTCGGCCGCCGTCGGTTCTTCCACGACCAAGGCCGTCGTCTACAGCATTACCGCGCTCATCGTCGCAGATGCTATATTTGCAGTGCTCTTTAACGCCCTCAAAGTATGACACTTATCAACGACAGAACAGACGCTATCTATGTTGAAAGCCTCACCATGGGCTACGGCGACACGGTTGTTCTCAAGGACGTTGCGTTTTCGGTCAAGCGAGGGAGCATTTTTATCGTCATGGGTGGCAGTGGTTGTGGCAAAAGTACGCTGTTGAAACACCTCATAGGGCTCAAAGAGCCGCTTGCCGGCAGCGTTTTCCTGTCGGGTGTCGACTATTGGAACGCCGATGAGGCCACGCAATTGAGTGTTTTGCGCAAACAGGGCGTTCTCTTTCAAGGAGGGGCGCTCTGGAGTACCCTGACGCTTCTGGAAAATGTTGCCCTGCCGCTCAAGGAATTTACAACGTTGTCACAGGCTGATTGCAACGCGCTCGCCCGACTGAAGTTGGCGCTCGTCGGCCTGGTTGGCTTTGAAGACGCGTACCCGGCCAACATCTCTGGAGGAATGAAAAAGCGCGCCGGTCTGGCACGAGCAATGGCCCTAGATCCCGACATTCTCTTCTTCGACGAGCCCTCTGCAGGACTCGATCCCGTCACTTCGAGAAACCTCGACGACCTCATTCTCAAAATCCGCGATTCCCTCGGCACGACCGTTGTGATCGTCACCCACGAGCTCTCCAGCATCTTCAACATCGGTGAGGATGCGATCTTCCTCGACTCGCAAACAAAGACCCTCTTGGCCCAAGCTTCACCCAAAACCCTCGCCCAAAGCGGCCCCCAATCCGTTAGGGCGTTTTTGACGCGGATATAGCTCCCCACCTTCCCTACAGAGTCTGCAGGTGGATATTTTCGACTTTGCTTTTGCGGGCGGAGTCCATGACGAAGGTGACGTTGGAGAGCTTGGTGTCGCGGTCGGCGGCGACGGTCAGGTCTTGGTTGGGGTTGAGAGTGCCCAAGAGTTGGAGGGACTCGAGCAATTGTTCTGCTGGCATGCTTTTCCCATTATAGAAATAGCCGCCGGACTTGTCGATGGTGACCGTCACGCGTTGGGCGTTGCTTGTGCCGGCCGTCTCCATCTGCGGCAGTTGCACGTTGAGCGAACGCATGTTGCGAAACGAAAAGCTCATCATGAAGAAAAACAGCAGCGTAATCAGCACGTCGACGAGCGGTACGATGTTGACGCCGAGGACATCTTTTCTTTTTCGGTGCAGAAAAGGCGATGGTGACGTGTTCACTTCCTTTGCTTGAACGCTCTTTGCTTTCGATGACATGGAAAAAGTTCTACGCTTTTTTATTTTCTTTTTCCAGCATAATCCTTATCTTTGCAAATGAAAGCTTTGTGTTACAGTGAAGCACTCTTCTTTACTTTACCCCAATGTATGCTGAAAACTTGGCAATCTTTTAACAATCAACAACAAAGACCTCTTCAAAATGGGCCTATAGCCAGGCCCGAGGAGCGAGGGCAACAGGAGCCTACAGACGTAGGTGACTTAGCCCGAACGACGAGAACGCCGCTAGAGGTCATTTTGGAGAGGTCTTTATGATGTACTTTTACTTATTCAGGCACTCGTCCTACCTCGCTCATTTTATCTCACAGGCGACGGCGGCCATCAACAGTCATTTCGTGCGCAATCTCGCCTTTTTGAGCGCTGCGACACTCTTGGCGCACGACTTCCGTTGGCTGATTCTGGGTAACGGCCTATTTCTCCTCGGATTTTTGCTGAGTCAAGTCAGTTATGCGCGGTTTGACTTTGCCAAAGCCTCCTTTCGGGCGAAGCTGCGCTGGTCAGAAACGGCCTGTGTGGGCCTGTTTTTGGTCGCCTACTATGAGGACAGCGCGTTGCTGTATGCTATCAGTACGCTGTGTCTCGGCTTTGAGGGCGGCCTCTACGCGATTTTCAAATATGCTGTCCTGCCAGAAGTCATAAGCGAACGACACCTCTTAAAGGCCTATTCGGTCCTCCACGCAACGGGCGCCGTCTGTCTCTTTGGCGGTCTGTTTTTGGGGACGCAGTGGGTCTTTGACCGTGAAACGGCCGCGTTGCCGATATTTGTGCCCTATGCGATGTTTGCGCTTTCCTTGATCGGTGCCCTCCTGAGCAAGAGTGGGCCGACGATTGTCTATGATCCAGCGTACAACCTCAAGCGGACGTGGTTGTTTTTGAGAAAAAAGGTGATTCTCAACCTCAACATCAATGGCATTGCTTGGATGGTGGCCCTGTTGACTGCCATTGTGAGCGGGCTGTTGATCCTCGACTTTCCATCGGAAGTGCGCCTGTTGTGGATCGGCCTGTTTCTCTTTTCTCTGACTATTGGGGCCCTGTGGACGTCCCATTTTACTCGCAACAAGGCGACGCCACAGAGCATTCCGCTGAGTTCGCTCATCATGACGGCTGGCCTGCTGTTGTTCGCCGTCGGTTTCCCAGAGCCCGAAAATCTTTTAAACGCGGACATCGAGTTTTTTGCCCTTTATTTTATAGGGATTGCCGGCCTAGCGCTCTCCGGGGCCGCCTGTGGAGTGTCGTTGACGGTATTGTACACGTCTCTTGAGCTCTACAGCCGCGAAAAGATGCGCCTGCACTTTATCGCCGTCAGCCATACTAAAAACGCGCTGTCTGTCCTTTTTGCCTGTTCCGTTGTCTTGACTGCCGCCGCTATGGGCATCTCTTGCGCTTCTTTCCTCGTTTGGGTCGCCTTTATCAACGGCCTCCTCGCCCTCTACTTGGTCAAACTGATACCGGACTCGCTCTTGACAACCCTGTTAAGGCAAGTCTTTAAGCGCGTTTTCCGAGTCGAGGTTCATGGCCTATCGCATTTCTACAAGGCGCCCAAAAACGCCATTTTGCTCACCAACCAGACCTCGCCGCTAGACACTCTGCTCTTGGCCGCCTTTCTGCCCGATCGCGCGACCTTTGTGTTTTCAACCTTCTCGCGCAACCCCTTCAATAAGTGGTGGTTACGGTGGATTTTCAGCGCCATTCGGACCTACACCATTGTCCCGGAAAAGCCCATGGGCATCAAGACCCTCATCGACTTCGTTAAACAGGGCAACCGCATCGTCATTGCGCCGGAGGGACGTCTGAACGTGACGGGCAGCATCATGAAGGTCTACGAGGCGCCTGGACTGATCGCGGAAAAGGCCCATACCCTCCTCCTGCCGGTCCGCATCGAGGGCACACAGTTTTCAAAAATGTCTGTAATCAATGGCGCGTACAAAAAGCGCTTTTTCCCAAAAATCAGCATCAACATTGAGGCCCCGATCTCTCTTGAAAAAGAGGACACCAACGTTCGCAAGACGCTGTCAGACAAGATCTACCACATCATGACCGACATGGCTGTCAAGTGCAGCCCTACTCACGAGACCCTCTTTACCTCGCTCCTGAAAATTTCCGAAAAGTACGGCCGCTCATTTCAGGTCGTCAACGACATCAAGTTTAACCCACTCAACTACCGCTCGTTGATCGCCAAATCACTCGTCCTCGGCAGCATTTTTGAAAAAAAAAGCCTGGCCAAAGATGATCCTATCGGACTCCTCTTGCCCAACAGCACCACGGGCGTCGTCGCGTTTTTCGCCCTCCAGTCGAGACACCGGGTCGCCGCTATGCTGAACTTCTCGTCTGGAGCCAAGACCATCCTGTCGACCTGTAAAACGAGCTGTGTGCGTCAGGTGTGGACCGCTAGGGCCTTTGTTGAAGCGGCAAAGATCGAGGATGTTGTCCAGACACTCGCCGACAACGGTATCGCCGTCTGCTACCTCGAAGACCTTATCCCAATCAAAAAGTACTTCTTGCCACACCTGATCGCCGCCATCATCGCTCCACGCTGGTTCTATAAAAAAATACAGAAAATAAGACCCGTTAACGCCAAGAGCCCCGCCGTCATCCTCTTCACTTCAGGCTCCTCCGGCACCCCCAAAGGCGTCG
>Ga0209417_1001198_pt1 | contig 49452 bp, 70 predicted proteins | sample RifGroF2_FD_184002 | JGI IMG/M metagenome (GOLD analysis project Ga0209417, IMG submission 184002) | Groundwater microbial communities from Rifle, Colorado, USA - Groundwater F2 (SPAdes) (version 2) | ecosystem: Environmental > Aquatic > Deep subsurface > Groundwater | place: Rifle, Colorado...
CATCTTCCAGTTTGTCGAAGATAGCGAACTTGTCATCAACCAGAGGGAGGACTTCCTTAGTAATTGGAGTCTTAATTTTCTTCTTACCTTTTACAGGAATAGTATCTTCTATATTACATTTTGTAACATAGGAATCTCTCCACTCTAAGAACTTCTGTGCTGCGGAGGCTGAGTCCACAATTCTAGGTTTAGGTGCTTCAGGTGGAATGGATTCCTTGACTGCTTTGACCTCAGCCACCACTTCTCCCTCCAGCCTAACCTCATCAAGATTAACTCCCTTGGTAATCTCCTCCAACACCTTCCAGTCTTCTGCAGTGACCCCATCACTATAGAGCTCATCTACCTCAGAGCCTTCTGCAGCCTTCCTCTTCTCCTCTTCCCTAGCAAGCTCAAATACTCGACGTGCCTCCCCACTATCTCCTACCTCAGGTACATACTCACCTCGAGGAGCCTCCTCAACATACTTCCCCACTCTCCACTTCTCCCCTACCTTCACCACCTCATAGCCCTCACCCTTGAGGGCAGCCACAGTGGAGGCCTCCTCTGGTGTGGAGTAAGTTCTCTTAGATGGAAAGGTATATCCCTCTTCCTTAGCAAACCCTATGTTGTCAAACTCCGAGATGATGGACTCTTCAGACTTAACAGGATCAACAACATCAGGTACAACTTCGCTCTCAGTAGCCTTAGGCTTATACCCATTTCTAATCTCCTCAAGCTTAGCTTTAACCTCAACAGGATCAAGTGTCTTAGTAGCGAAGGTAGAAGTGGTTTCCTTATCCGTCCACCAGTTCAACCCAAGAGACTGCTCAGGATGTGCTTCGATCTGAGGATCAACTTCCCTAGCAATTCTAGCAGGATCTGATCCTGGAGGATTCTCTGCAAATTTAGCTACTCCATTTACAAATACTATTTCTGGATCTACTATAGTCTCTTTAGACTTCATAGCGCCATTATAGAATTGTACAGCCTGATCCACATCTCCTTTCTGTATCATCTCATCAAGAGCATCTAAGAATTCTCTAACTCCATTCTCAGAAGCCTTCATACGAGAAAATTTAGCCCTAAGATTTTCCTTAAGGGCATCTATAGATGAAACTCCAACCTTATCAAGTATAACTTTTTCAATAGAAGGATCAACTTCTGCAACGATCTTGATAGGATCAGGCTTAGCAGACTCAGTCTTCAACCTTTCAAAGTCAACTCTCCTCTTCTGAGCATCAGCCATAGCCTGAGCATCTTGAGCTTGCTCAGCAAAGTCCAGCATACCTTCATCTATAATAGATTCAGAATAATCAGGAGTCTTTATTTCTTCCTTTACAATTGGTTCTACCTTCGCAGCAGGTGGGGCCTCAAACTCCGGAACCTCCCCAGTCCCCTCAGCCATCTTCTTGGCCTCTTCCCTCTCGGCTATTAGCCGGGCAATAGCCTTCCCTGTAGAACCCTTGGGATCAATTCCCTTAATTCCCTTCAGGTCAGCAGTCGAGATATCCCCATCATGCTCAGCTACAATCTTAGCAGCCTTCCTCATGGCTACCTTACCTCGACCTTCCCTCAGCTCAGCCTCGACAAGAAGCCCCTTTACTATATCCCCATTACCTTCAAACTTAACCTGAGGGCCCCCAGTCTTATCAACACGTGCAGACGCCTGCCCCTTGTTAATCTGCTCAGCAATCTTATCCAACGGAGTAGATGCTACGTGTTGCTTAACAGTCGGTGGAACCGAGGGATCTGCCATGACCTTGGCCTTAGCACTCTCGAGGACTTCAGGAGTTACCTGAGCCTTCCCTTTCATCACTTTCCTTGCAGCAACCCTAGATCCCTTCACTGCTAGTGGTGCCCCCAGCAGTGCGGTATTAGCAACATACTGCCACGCTTTGGACCTATCTACCAACTCCTCCTCGGTGGCACCCTCAGGTGCACTGGCCCTAGCCACCTTATCCACCGTACCCAAGAAGGCTCCGAAGGCTGTCTCAATGGGTTTCAAGAGGAGCTGTCCAGTATTAGTGACTGGCTTATACATTCCAGCCTGATTGACACCCTCTGCAATATCAAAGGCCTTAGCAAGACTCTTCTCATCCCGTGGCAGAGCTGCCAACCCACCTACTTGCCCAGCAGGAAAGGATGCCATACCTGAACCTAATGCTGCCACAGCTTCAGGAATTCCATACGCTACATCCAGGCCACTCTGAACCAATTCATTAGGATGGGCAGGAATCCCTAGAGGAAGTTTCCCTGTAGGCACCACAGGATGAGTGTTCTCCACTAAGGAATCCTTCACCATACCTCCGAAGGTCTTAGCTTTTCCCAAGAGATCTACTCCACCCTCAGGCTTCATTGGAGTAAAGTCCTCCCAGCCAAGGGAAGGTTGCTTCGTTACATTATGTAACATAGCATCACCACCCCCACTACCAGTCACCGCAGCAATGTAGTCCCGAGTCTCCTTTGGCCACTCAAGTCCCTTAGCTACATTCCCTGGCCCGAAGTTATATGCAGCCAGGGCCCTAGCCTGATCCCCACCTTGGGCATCCAACATCTTCTTGTAATAACCTACCCCACCACGAATGTTCTCCTCAGGATTAAAGGGATCCTTAACTCCCATTTCTTCAGCAGTCCCCGGCATGAGTTGCATCAAACCTTTTGCACCTTTAGGACTTACAGCCTTAGGATTAAACTTACTTTCTTGATCTATCATAGATCTTATAAGTTTAGGATCCACTCCATACTCGCCACTGACCCTGTCAATGAGGTCGTAGATGGCTTGATTAGGATCCACAGCTGGCTGAACGGGGACCACTGTCCCACCTGAGAAGTCATTCCATGAAAGCATATTATTGTACCAGTCCTAAGAATTTAAGTACATCGATTTCACTTACGCCTTTACTCTTGGCTATGGCCTTAGCCATTCCCACAGTGATGTCATCTCCAGTCTGCGGATTCCTACTCACTACTTGATCCTCTGGGAGGGCCAATAACTCTGAGGGATTCTTGGGTAACTTAACCCACTTAGCCTCAGACCCACTAAATGGAACAAGAGGAATTCCTTCCTTCCCGGGAATCATCTTCCACTGTTGAGTCGGATGGTACTTATTGAAGACCTCTGCATCTCCAGCCAAAGCTTCAGGAGTCTCTACAGATCCATCAACCATCCTAGCCTCAATATCTGCCAAACTCTTGGCCTGGTTGAACTCTTGCGCTGGGGTCAGACCACCCTCCTGAGTATCACTCCAAGGAATAGCCCCATCAGGAATTTCCCCTGGTCCGAAGAACTCTACCTTGCCATCAGCTGTCTTAAACAACTTCTTAGCTTGATCATTCCTAGTGGCCTTCCCCACCACTTCCCTCTTTACGGGATTCCCCTGAGCATCAAGCCAATCCACTACAACATTTCCATCTACTTCCATCGGCGCTGAGCGGGTAAGCTTAGCAGCAGCAGCCTCATCCTTACCTAGGGCACGCTGAACCTCTAACTGTTTATAGAAGTTCTCGATCTCATTCTGCCCTGCCAACCTACTCTCTTGAGCCAAGTTCAACTTCTCCCCTCCCAGAACATTCCTGTAATTAATCATAGTACCTAACAACTGCTGAATATCCTCCGCAGAAAGCCCCCTCAAGTCTAACGCTGGCTTAGATTGAGAAGGGCCTGAAGGAAAGGGTTCTGGTCAGACACTCCTCCACTTGTTTGAGACTCAGCGGGGATAGAAGTCCCAAAGGTACTAAGGTTACGTTCAGAAGGTGTCTGGACTGTAGTAGTGGTGCCATCAGCAGTTCTCTTGGTCGTAACTGCATCCGGCCCAGCCTGCCCTATTGGAGTAGGTTGCAATCCGCTGAGGTCCTGAAGCTGGGGAATGATCTGATCTCCAACCCCTTGCATCCCCTGTGCTCGAAGTGCAGACGAAGTAGCTGCCCCAATGACTTCTCCAGCACTCTTGCCCTGCCCAGCAGCAGTACCCATCTGTGCCAACATCTGCAGGAACTGAGGATTAGCAGCCCAATTACCCTGAGCATTCTGCCCACCTAAGAAACTAAAGTCCATATCAAATCTCCATTAAAGTAAAGATGAAAGTCCACCCAGCAACCCACCTGCTAACATCCCCATAGGATTCCCACCACTCATCATCCCTCCAGCAGCCATGCCACTCAAGGCTCCGCCAAGGATTCCACTACCACTATCCTGTGAATTCTTAGTGGAGGTCTTAATAGCGCCCTGGAGGGCACCAAGGTTGGCCCTCTCATAGTCCAGTACATCCAGATCCCACAAAGCTTCCTTGGATTCAATGTCTTGATTGAATGAAGTCAATGCCTGCTTAATGGTGAAGAAATGTTTCATGACGTTCATGTAAGTATCAATGACTGAGTTGTTCCATGCCAGATGTGCCTTATACCTATCCTCTGCCACTGGAATCAATCTATACCTAAGCTCCGCACTATACTTGGCAATCTGCTTCTCCTTAGTCTCCATGAGGAGAGCCTTACCAATAACGAAGGAGCTACTAACTACTGCATTAATATCCCTCATCCCGGCTAGAAACTTAGGCAACACTTGGGAGTCCAACTCATCTTGAAGGATGGCAGACTCAGTCTGGACTAGATTCCCTACCTGTGGACCATTCACCGTATCCTCGAACAGCTCAGTCCACACAGCCTCTATGTTAAGGCCAGCCATGAACTTCCCGTACATATCATACAGAGAGGGAAATGAAGCAATAGTGTACCCAGCTCCAAAGAACGCTACGTCCACAGGCACGGTAGAGAATCCCGAGAAGGGATTATTCCCTAGAGCCTCATCCCTCAACTCAACAGTCTTATCCAGAAATTCCTGGTGTTTGACCTCAATATATTCTGCATACCTTATAGTGGACTCCCCACCTGCACTTGAGCTTCCTGACCCCATCTCATCCTCCTATAGGAATCTCCATAGTTGTATGAACTTCCTTAAATCCAACCTCTCTTCCCACCTGCAACACTCGGGGATTCCTACTATCAAAGAACACTCTAATGCACTTTTCACTGATGGCTAATTTCTTAACAAGTTCGAAGTCCTCTCTCCACTCACCTTTCGGAAGCACCTTGTATGCGTAGAGGGATCTAATCTTGACACTCTTCTCCTTGGAGTACTTGTCCTCGTGGATCTCAGTAACCATCACTCCCTGAATCCCACCATCCTCCCCATACTTGAGGAAACATTGGGCCTTATCGCTGAGGAGAGAGGCAAAGATCTCATTGAACTTATTAGCTTCAGTCCCAATAGCTAGTACCTCTGTCTGTTGGAGAGCATACTTAATTACATCCCAGAACCTAGGTACCTGCAGAGAGATTAGTCTTACAATCATAGTATCCTCACACGTCTATGGGGCTAAAGTTATGGATCACACCCTTCACCCTAATATAGTCCAACTTGACACTCATTGGATTAGGACACCTCAGGCTAATCTTAAAGTCCTTACCAAAGCAAGGTATACTTACTAGGCCATGAGGTCCAACTGACCTCCATCCTGTACCAACGAAGGATTGCTTCAATCCCTTACTGAACTCCACCTGGACGTCCAGACGTCCCTCTGTATCTCCACCTACTTCTACCTCATGAATAGTCTTATTGCCTCTGTTCTCGAAGTCCAGCAGATCAGACGTGATTTCAAACTCTGGAATCTCAAAGATTCCACTTCCAATTAGATAGTTATAGCCATTAGAGAATCCAATCCCAGTCACATTAGCCGGCCCCTTGCCTAAGGATCTCTCTTCAATGGAGTAGACATACCCCAAGGTGCCATCACAAATATAAACCATCCCTTCTGAGGCATCATAACTCAGCACAGGTGAAGTCAATAGGGAAAGGAATTCCTCATACCCTAGGGGTACATACTTGTCAGTCAACATACAGAGGCAACCTTTCTTATCCACAAACAGGTGAATGTTCTCATCTCCACCCACAGCCCACTGGCCCATCACTCCTACTCTATTAAGAGTCTTCATTCCAAAGTAGTTCTCATGTGGAACTAACTGTGTGACTCCACCAGATCCATAGACCATCACACTGGAACCCAACTTCATAATGTGATAGATGGTTCCAGGCCAATCCAGAGGCATCTCTCCTGCAACATTCTTCCTATCAATGACAAAGTCAAACTCTCCTATCTCACCCCACCTGACCCAGTTAGTCACTGGGGGTGAGAACACTGCTTCACCCTCAAGGGCTACAGGACCAAAGTCCAGCGAAGCTCCACTCATCACGGAGGAGAAGATAGCATTCCCTGAGATATCAACTCCGAAGTCCATCTCACTGGCGATTACTCCAATCCCCAGTAGATCTCCCGAGATATCAACTCCGAAGTCTAGTATCCCTCTACCATAAACTCCGAATCTATCATACCCGTTGCAATCAAACGTTATATCATAATCAGGATTTCTTGCCATACTAACCCCCCTATCCCTATGTTACATAATGTAACGTAGCAAATCCCAATTAGATCCTAACCTTAATGTTGGCTATAGTTGCTATGCCCCCGTCGGGCTCAGTGTAAGATCCATCGAAGTCTATATATCCTACGATGGGATCATCAGTAACTGTGTCATCATAGATAATGGCTCCACACGCAGGACCTATGTCCCCAGCAGCCGCAGTCCAACTTGTATTACTCCACGTGATTACTGCACGATCATCTACATCATTCTGAGTCACAGCCACACCTGCCAGTGTATTGCCTCCAGTAGTGTAGCCAAATCCATTAGCCACTTCACTGGCACTAACGTTGGCATATAAGTCATGCGCATCAGGATTAAACACAAACCCTTCTTGCATCAAGATAATCTTAAACGTGTCCGATGCAAAGACTGGAGTCCCAGCTGCCAGTAACATCCTGAAATTATTCGCCACTAACGATGCCATCTTAATCCCCCTATTTAATTTTAACCACTAGAAATCCATCACTTGGGGTCATATAAAGATAGACACTATCTCCGTATTTAGTCCCCAGTACCATTTCATTAGTTATAGGTAAAGCCTCTGTACGCTTTAATACTTTAACATTATAATCAGAGTTGGACCATACTAACTTACTACCAGTAATTTCAACTGCTGCCTCACCACTTCCAGTTTCATCCAAATCTGTAAGATTAAGTACTGAAACATACTGATGATTTTCGTATCCTACTATGTCATTGTATAGGGAAAGGGAGGTCTGTTCAAAATATACTTCTGACCCAGTAGGAATTATAGGCTTAGCACGATGTATAATACTATTGGCCCCTACCCCATATCCCCATACATCTCCGCCCCAACTTACTGGAATTTGCCAATCATCGCTCTCACCATCTGGCTGATGAAAGATTCGATACCAGGCAGTAAGATGACTAATAGGATCTACATTCAACCAAAGTTGTGCATCATTAATCTCAGGGGCGTCTATAACTCCTACCTGTCCTGGACACTTAACTCTAAATTCATAATAATGTCCATTTATTAAATTTATAGGAAGGATTTCAGCTTGCTTTCTTACCCATCCTTCATCACTAGTCCAAGTAAGTTCAGATCCTACTACCATTATATCAGTAGTAATATCAAATAGTGCTACATAAAGATCATTTCTGACGACACTTCTTACTACATACGAGAGAGTAACATCCTTTCTTAAATCTGTAGATCCTGGAACTACTGTAAGTATTGCATCTTGAATAGCAGTCCCTACTTTTACATTAATCCCAAACCACTTAACACTATGCTGCCAAGGATTAGCATCAAATTGCCATCCCTGAAATATATCTACATTCCCTATTACAGAAGTCATATCTGGATACAGAGTTATACCCCATGGATTAGGCTCTGGCTCTAGAAATGTCTCAGAAATTGGTGTAAAGATAGCTCCAGTACAGCCATCCTGCCATACTACATTCTGAAATCCTGATCCACTAATCCCAGTCCCACTACTACATGCAGTATCAGCAGTAGCTGCAGGAGTGGTATAGAGTCCCCAATAAGAATGGGTTCCATAGAGTCCTGTATCTATCATTACACCAGTCTTAACTATAGGATCTAAAGTTGTTATCTTAGGACCCTTAGCCATTACTGAGAATACTACTTTACTAATGTTATCCAATTCATCTGCATTAAATTGCCAAACTCCTGCCTGGGAAGTTGGAACTCCTTCTCCCTTATCAGGCCATATATTAGTATAATTATCCACCCCTGTGTAAGTACTTAGTAAATTATAAATAGGATATCCGACCGGCTCTGTTACCGGGGCAAGATCCATTGCATAGGTCCAATCCGTACAGAACAATGGTATTTGAATTCTAGTCTTAGAAGCTCCATCCTGTATAACAATAATTCTAGCATTACTAATAAATACCTCTGGAGGAAAGATATTAATAGTTGGGGCTGCAGGATCTGAAGCTCCACGGAGTCCATAAGTAGTATTAGTTAATGAAGGAGTAAACTCAATCCTCTCCCTAAACATCTCATATCCAGAAGTACCAGTAGTATTTGCTGGAATTACCATTTCAGCATACACTACATCATCATTATCTATTAATTGCAACTTAAAAGGATATGCAGTCTTGTTCATAGCAATAGTTTCAAAATAAAATCCAACTACTCCATCATAATCATTAGCATCGAAAGTAATAAAGGTCTCCATAGATTCTTCATAATCAGCAACTTCTTCAAAGATGACTTGAGCACATTGAGACGGGAACATTTCATGATAGATTTCGAACATGGGGACTACCTCAGGGGGAGGTGCAGTGTAAGGAAGACGTGGCCAATAGCCACAGGGATCATGCTTGGTGCGATCAGTGATACCATCCTGATCTACAACCCACACTGGATTTAAGACGGAAGTAGTCTTATCTCCCTCATCATAAGTAATCTTATTCGGAGGAATGCATTCCCAGGGACCCTCGCCCTTATACTTCAACCAGTCTGCCATTATCTTAGGTATCCTGTAATGATCTGACCATTAAAGTTACATATGGCCCCAACCTTAGGTGCCACCCCTGACAGAGAGTACAGGTGAGTATTAGGATCTCGGATCACACTCACTGTTCCATTACTCAGGTAGGCCCAATCGTGACTTGAGGCCAGGTTCCACTTCCCACCTCCAGTCAATCCCACTATCACACTCACCAGTGCCCCACTTCTTAATTCAAGAATAGAAATCTTATTACACACTATCACATGGCGCTCGGTGAGGAATAGTTGAGGGAATGGAAAGTCGTTCAGCACTACTAAAGGATCATCCAAGAGTGCTGAGACCTCCATAGGCTCCAGAGTCCTCAACACTCCATCCCTTCCCACTGCCCCGTCACACTTAGTAAGATGCTGACTATTCCTGGACACGTGAGAATTATTTCTCAACCCCCTCATGAGATCATCAGTCTTCCACTCATGTGAGAAGTATCCATTAGGTAATGTTTTCATAACAAACCATTCACACTAAGATTGAGACCACTGAGCTCCACCTTATCCATATTAACTACATCCTTTATCCCTATCTGTGCCCTAATCTTTGGAATAGCAGCCGTCAAGATATCGTCATACTTGCTAGTTGGATTTTCACTCTCCAACCTAGCCACAACCTCCCTTACAATAGCTTCATGTCCACGGAAGTCCTTATTGTCCGAGTAGAATTTCTCATTCATCTTAGAATACATAGAGTGCGAAGCCATCAGATTCCCGACCACCTCAGGCAACATCCTTAGCATCTTCTCTATTGTGGCCTCTATAATTTCCTCACGCTCTGAAGGGGTCATCCGTTCATCTCCCATATCTGTGAAATTTCCTGCTCAATGAAATCCTTCTCGATGTTGAGGAGCTCTTCCTCCACCAACTGGCTCCAACTCTGGGCACTCTTCGATCCCTTATACAAGATCTCAAGGCTCCTCATCGCACTCATCACGAGGAGTTGGGGATGCTCTATTGACCACCAACCTTCATCCCCATCATCCTCGAGTTTAGAATTATAAAAGAGTCCGGCAATTTCCAAAGAGTAGGCCCCATCGCATGGAGGAAGGAGTATGAGCCCATTATACGTAGGATCATACGGAGAGGTAGTATCCAGGTAGGATTGAAGAGTAGCGGAGTCGGCAGGAGGGCTATCCTCATCTGGAGATCGCCGTAGGTTAGTGGCATAACAGTATGTGGGACGACCCTGAGTCATAGTGCTCAAAGGTGTAGTGTACATGTTATCTACAAACTTCTGATGAATACCTTTCAGATACTCAGTATCCAAGATAGGTAGAGGGATTCGATTCTCAGAGTTCATCACCCACACTTCGGTGATAGCTCTACAATTCTTAAAAGTGACAAGGTAGTCACCTTGGACAAGATCCTTATAGACCTTACCTCTAGATCCACCTACATTAATTCGACGTTCCAAGGAACGCTGACCTTCTTGAATGTAGAAGTCCGCTCCATTATTCCCGAAGTCAACAGCATCCACTACGAGGTCATAGCGACCTGTAGCCTCGACAAACATCTTGCGGATTTCTTTTAAGTTCATTTTAATTCCTATGTTACATAATGTAATATAGCAAAGGCGGGGGCCCTATGCCCCCACCCCTGGTAAACCTGCTGAGATTTACAGGCCTACGGCATTGTTAACACCTACTCCGGTCAAGTAGGCCCATCCATCAGGGTGATGGTATTCAAGGCCGGCCTCAGTAAGGAACTCTTCCTTGATTCCGTCACGAGAAGTCCACCCACCTTTCTTCAACCTATCATCAGCCTTGAAGAAGGTATCATCAATGTAACGGTACTTCAGGTCTTTAGGCTCAAAGATAACCATTGCATTCCTGGTGGTAACCTCAAAGGAGAAGAGAGGATGGGTCAACAGATTGATGGTCCCGAAGGCTGTAACCCACTTGACTATTTTGATACCATAGTCAGTGGTAGTGGCGGAGTAATCATAAGTCCCACCATTCTTCACCAACTTGTTGATACCCAAGAGTGCTCCCGATCCACAGAGTGCCAACTTCTCATTGGAGCCCTGCCTGAAGATCAACTCCAGAGTATTATCCAGCCACTCTTCACCAGCAGTAAGCCAGGTCTTGCCGGCATAAAGTGCGTCGGCACTCAAACTATAATCACTTACGGTGCCCGAGGTAGTAACCCCATTATATCCACCTTTGATAGCGGGGATCAGGCCCAGAGTGGTCCTCTCAGGCTTACCATTCTCCCCTGTCCTCTCCGAGGGAACTCCAAACAGGAAGGCTTTCTCCATCTCGATGCCATGCATCTCAAGAGCCTCACGCTTGGCCTCTTTGTACTGATCACCAGTCCGAAGCCGAGTCTTGAGAGCAGTCCTCGTATTCTCCAGAGGAGTCCTGAAGATCTGAGAATAGTTGTACCACTTGGTCGGATCATAGGCGAGAGCATCCGGCATTGCAGCGCCCTCAGAATTAATATTACCTATGATCAGACAGCAATCGGTATCACTCAGATCATGAGTAGTGGAATTATCATCAGCTTCCAGCAATGTGCAGGTAAGGTACGAGGAGGCCCCATTCACTGCCCGAGCCGTAACCTTGACGTTCACATCCACTGTAAGGTCTGAGGCATCACGCAAGAGGACCTGATGACCTGCACGGAAATTAGCCACATCCGCAGCACTCATTTTGACATAGATAACATCACCTGCAATTCCACCGCTCGCGTACGCTGTGGCCAGAGCAGCATCAGTATACACACCTGTTACGGTAGCCCGCTGAGTCGGGAGGGACTTGGTCCACCAGTAGAATTCCGGATCAGTCAGGGCTTCAGATCCCATCTTACTCAAGATTCCCGTGAGAGGCATCATCCCATTAGGGTAACGATAGAGAATCATTTCCCTCCAACTTTTCGGACGCTGATCAGCTACCCAGTCACCAGTACCACGCATACCTAAAAATGCCATAACATTCTCCTATTCACTAAATTTAATTAAAGTATTTAACCAACTCTCCCTCTGAGAAGAGTAGTATTAAGTTGTCCCACTGAACCTCAATGCGAAGGTCGGAGCTGCTACAGCATTAGCCAGAGTTCCGGTAACTGCCGCATTAATCCGAAGTCTATCACCCTTGGCTACAGCAAGATCTGCACCAGTACCAGTCAGGGTCAAAGCCCTCCTTCCATTAGCTACTATAGCAGTCCCACCTGTAGCCTTGGTAGTATTCGCAGCCGTAGCAGCCAGCATCACTGTAGTCCCAGCACCTGCCTGGGTGAGATTGGTAATTGTAAAGGTGATGTAGTTAGTATCACTGGTCGCCAGTGCATCCACTCCTACAAAGTCTGCCTCAGCAAGAGTTCCTGTCTGAGGAACAGTTACATAAAGGTAGTTATTCCCCGCACTGGTAGCAATGGTAGTAAGATTAACCTGCACCATTTGGCTAGCTGCTGGAGTACTCATCTTAGCCCGAGTTATCGCACCAGAAGCAACAGTCACCGCTCCGGTGTTGGCCATAGTAGCATCACCACTAAGTGGAACACTGGTCAGCGTAGTACCATTTCCAACCAAGACTCTGGTTGTAGTCTTGGCATCCAGCGGTGTAGCCAATCCAGCAGAACTCCCTATCAGAATATTCCCCTGAGCAAGGGTTAGATTAGAAGGGAAAGAATCTGTTACAATTTTAGTCATTTTACCAAGTAAGCTCATAACCTATCTCCTATATGTAAAGGTTATTAGCCAGCCTGGGTCAGAGTAATACCATCCTGAACTGCACAAAGACCAGTGCAATACCAGTAGGTGCCATCACTGATAAGGCTAATCCTATCTCCAATCACAGCTTTATTAGCCACGAAGGTGATGGTATCAGAGGCTGCTGCACATGATACAGAACCCTGAGCATCCTCAGGACTTGATGCGCCGCCCTGAATGATATTAGCAACACTGTCCGTCAGGATAATATAGGCAGTAGTGGGGGCAACCTTAACAACAAAGGTATACTCCAATCCTGCAGCCGGCTTAGGCAGAGTAACAGTAAATCCACCTGCCGTACCCAACGTAATCAACTTCCCACTATCAGCTGCAGTAAGAGTACCAAGTGCAGTCATGGCTTTAATCTTGGCTGCATTAGCACCACTAGCAGTGACAGTCCCATTCACTACAACATTTCCCTGCATCAACCCGTCTATAAATTTATGCTCACCACTCATCATGCTCTCCTTAATCTAAAAGTTCATCTAATTCAGCCTGAAGAGGACTCTTTGGTGCAGACTGTGTCCGAGTAGTACGTGACCCCCCGGGGAGGGTAGGCTTACTCTTAGGTGCCACAGGTGGTGCAACTACCAGGTCCCCAATCCCTAGGTTCACCTTACTCACCTTCGCAGCCTCAGCCAGAACTTCTGGCATCTTCCACTCAGGATGATCCTTGGCAATCCCATTCGCAACTTGTGCAACATAACCAGCAACTGGTTTCAATTCCTTGTACGTGTCAAAGAATTGCTTCCTGATCTTGACCATCTCCTCCTGGGCAGTAATGGTAGAAGGGATAACATTCTGAAGATGCCCGGCTGTGGCTATACTAGCTGCCTTAAGTGCCTGGGTCATGAACTTGGTGAATGCTTCCTTGTTCTCCATTACCTCATCGAAGTCCAGATTCTCGAACAACTCCTTGAGACCAGCTTCTACTTGGGGCTCCTGTGGAGGCGGGGCCTCTTTGGGAGCAGTCAGAGTATTGACCAGTTCTGTGAGTTTAGCAATCTGGGCCTCAAGTGCCGAGGTATCCTTGGTCTCGACAGGAGGTGCTACTGGTTCTACATTTCCAACAACATCCTGAACACTCTCTTCAACTGGAGTCACATCTCCCTCAGGAGTCTCACCTCCACTCTCGATCTGTTCAGTACCTTCTTCAACACTCCCACTCTCCTCAAGGGGAGTCTCAACTACGTCTTCGAAATCCATTAGTTCACTAATCTGATCTTCCATACTGACAGGGGCCATCGCATCCTCAGTAGGTTGATCTACAGTCTCACTCATCTGATTCTCCTTCCGACTCAGTAGCCGTTAGTGCATTCTCATATAGGTCAGTGAATATCCCAGCAATTAACCTAAGACATGCCAACCCTCCCTTAGTTTCAAGATACTTGTCCTTCGGACACCCTTCGTAATAGTCTCTCATGTCCTCAATCCTGACCTTAATCTCACTGATGAAGTCAGTGTAGATGGGAGATTCCATGAACTCCTTGAGGGAGCCGGGACTAGAGTGTGGCACATAATCTCTCTTGGGTGCGAGAACAGTCTCAAGGAGAGATTCAAATCTATTCATCTTATCACTCATCACGCCATCCCCTGCTTAAGTGGAATTAAGTTCCCTCTCTGCACCTGTTGTGACACCTGCTGATTGGGCATACTCTGAGGATTAATATTACCTCCCCTCCTTACGAAGTCATTTACATTCTTGGCTCCAAGATTCCTAGCTATGTGCATAAAGATGCGGACCACGTCGAAGTTCTGCGCCAACTCTGGATTCCCTCCCAAGATCTGAAACAACTGAATCCAACTCTGTGAGAAGTTCCCTCCTGGGACAGAGCCATCTCTTACGATTACATCGTAATTGATGTCTAACATGTCGGGAGTAACTGGGATACGTCCACGATTAGGTTGACCAAATTCAGCAATCAATACTTCCTGCCAATCTCCAGCCAACTTGATATAGGCATCAGTCTCCATCAATTCCTTGTTGTGGTGTCCGAAGAAGGTACCGATGTCTTGCATACCTTGGAGACCTACTACCTTAGCTATTCGCTCCAGCCTATTGATCCCCCCACCCATAGTTCCTTGGAACTCTGCGGAAGTGAGTCGTTCAGGACCACCCTGTCTGAGAGATCCCTGCATACTTGCATCGGCCCCACTGATTCTATCCATCCACTGGACGATCCAAGTGGAGTCAGCAACATTACCTCTGGTAACATCAGAGATATTGAGCTGGGCTGCCACGTCCTTAACTCCGCGACCCCATGCTGGTCTACGAAGCCGGATGAGTTTTCCTTCCGATGGGTTCTTGAGGTCATTTGAATTCACCTGGTAAGGGTCATAGATAATCATATCATGTATAGCCTTCCTTACATTGGCCACATGACTGTTAAACATGAAGTCAAGGACTCCTTGCATACCATTCAGAATTTCAATCCTAGATATGGGAGCCATCGAATACCCGTCATAGTCAGGAGCAATCACAGAGACAGGAAATTTCCTATGGCTTAAGTTAGCAGGCTTGCATACTATAACAACCTCGTCTGCCCCCAGCTCAAAGTACCATATTTCAGGATACTCACTCTCACCAAGCTTCCAGTCTTTGGGAATCAACTTAATGAACATCTTAATAACATCCACTCCAGTTGATACATCACTGGTGAGATTATCCCTTGGTGACAAAGTAGATTTAGTTCCCCTGCCTGAGTTATCCGAAGGGAAGATACAAGTCCTTCTGTTGGTGAGTGCATGAAGATACCTTACATTGAAAACCTCATCAGAACCCTGTTCATTGGACAGGAGGTTCATATAGTTAGTGGGAAGGACCCACCCTACATACTCACCATCTTGAGGTGCATGAATAGGTACATTGGCATCTGGTAAATAGAGGTATGGATCGATATTCTCCAGTGCATTTCCCTCAAATACTATACCTTCCTGCCTTACCTTGACCTTCTTAGTTCCAAACCCTAGGAATCCAGGCTGATCCTGAAAGGTGCTAACTGTCCCCATCTCTGTAACCCACGTAGGAGTGGTTACTCCAAATCCATAGGCGAATGCATCTCTGGCCATGGTGTGTAGATTGAGGCCTACCTTATTCTTGATACACTGGAGAGCGATCACCTTCTCCAGTAAAATCGCACCCACGACATCCGACGGACCTACTCCCTCATACCTGAAGATTGGATCCTGAATGAAGGCAGCAGTGAAGTAAGCCAGCAAAGTTTCCAGCACTGTATAGGAGTAGGGAAAGACTATGCTAACAGGCTTCCTATAATCAGCATCCTGTACTGCCAATTCCTTATCATCCGGTGCTATATACGCTGTAAGCGTATGATCGATGGAATTCCAAGTCTTATGCCTAGCCGTCATGATCCTAGCACTAGCATTAGCCCGCCTTAGGATTTCATCCTTGATCTTCTCATGCAGAGGGGAGCCTGGCTTCAAGTTCAATCCCTCGGGGTACTCATAGTCAAAGGACTGCTTAGTTCCCCAATCCGTCCTACCCCTCGGCTCTCCCATTATAATAGCTGGCATATTATTCCTTTGTTACATTATGTAATATAGCAATTCCGTTACAGGAGAAATCCCATCTCTTTACTTGTCATCATACTTTCGTCATTAAGGCTAGTGTAGTCCTCGTCCTTATCCATCTCAGGGTCGATATTCTCACCGTCAGAATCAGGATCAAAGAACACAGCTTGGTGATCCATCACGTAATTTACGTATGATAGTGCATCCATTACGTCCCACAGTTTACTCCGAGGGAAGCTCAGAAGCTGTGTCTCAAGCTTAGCACAATTAGCCACGTTGTGATACATATAACCTAACCTATATAGGGGACTAAGTGTGGCCACCCTATCTTCCTTCTTTCCTTTCGCTGGGAGCTCAATGAGGAGGGGATGAATCCCTCTCACCCTGCACTCATTCTCTACTGGTTGGATGATGAACTGGTTGAGGCCAGTTACCTCATATCCCAAAATAAAGGAAGATCTGAGAAGGACTTGCCTAAACATCTCATTATACAACTCATCAGGGTAGAATTTCTCACTGACAATATCTCTGACAAAGATCTTCTTACTAGTCCTATCTATCCCCACTGTTACTATAGCCGAGTCAGCACTTTGAATCTTGACAGTCTTGGCTGGATCTACTATAGTCACATGCAACAAGTTGCGGGCACGTACTATGAGTTTCTCCTCAGGGTTCTTAAAGTCAGTCACTACAAGATCAGTCTTCCTATCCTCAAAGTACCTAAAGTACTCAGGCTTAAAGTTACGATCTTCTTTGGAGATAGGTACGTTCATCCTCTCCATGTAGAATGCGTCCAGAGTACCCAACCTCCGATGCTCTGCCACCTCAGTAGCAATTTCTGCATCGGTCATATAATTTTGATCGAGACTCTTGTAGTTATCATCACATATGGATAGTTGGATATGTAGCCAATCAGGGGACTCTAGCAAGTCCACCAGAAGAGAGTCTTCATGCTTAATAGTGTCTATATAGATGAAGATACAACCCTTAGAATACCTGTCCTCAGTCTTCATCAGATCAGACCAGAACCAGTCCTTCAGCTTCTTCCTATTCTCTTCACTCCTAATCTCATCCTTATCTTCCAAGTCATCAATGATGACTAACTCTGGACGATGATTGGCCCAGTTAAGTCCACGAACCTGTTGGCCACTACCCCTAGGTAGTATGAAGGTCTCTCCAAAGGCAGTCCAACTCTTCTTGGAGAAGGTTTCATCAATGGAGGTATCTTGGTTGATGGCCTCCTTGACACTTCCAAACAACTTCCTTACATTTAGATTGGATATCAAGTCCCTCTTAACATTCTCCGTCTGCATCTCAGCACTAGTGGCTGAATTACTCAGGTAGACTATGAAACTCTGTAGGCGGAAGAGAATGCTCCGCATGACTACCGCTCTCGCGATGGAGGTCTTCCCTATACCACGGGGTGCAGCGATGGCTATTCTCTTATGCCCACCCTCTATAGCCTTGAACACCTGATTAACTCCATCAAAGATTGCCTGATGGAGGGAGGAGAAGGGGGCATAGAATATGTCCGGAAACATTACCTTGCAAGTGTACTTGACATCTAACATACACTGCACGAGGATATTATCCAGTTCTGTCTGATCTAATTCATCAAGTTGCATAACGAATTCTCCACTTGTTGTTCCACAACTTGATATCTAACTCTCTTCTCTTTATAAGCCCCACACATTCTTCGAGCTCTCCTTCTTTATTTGTTATATGTATCCATCGTCTAAGTTGGGTGGGCACATCTGCGTAGAGGCCACCATTTAACTTCTTCAACAATGTGGAATCTGCAAAAGCTCCAACTCCTACGTTAAGGGTGAATGAGGCTAGTGCATCAAATTGATACTGATAGACTGGTACTCTAATGTGATAATTCAAGGCATACTCCACAGAGTATAAGTCTTGCCTAAGAAGACTATCCATCTGATCATCAGTCAATCCATGGCGATACTTAATGTATTCTTCATCTATGCAAATCTTCCCAGAGGTAAGTTCACTCCGTGTCAGGAGATGTCCAATCCCTATAGTAGGATTCCCCTCAACGTCATGATACATGAAGCTCTCACGGCCCTCTACATCATCTATGAAGTCTACTCCGTAGGTATGGACAGTTCGCATCGCCTCTCCTCTTCGGCAATTCTCAAGCAGTCACGTAGTGCCTTCATCCTTACCTGAGCATCTATTCCGTTGGGAGTAATAACCCCGGCATCATCCCTCTCCTGGATACGAGATGCACAATCTAGTAATTGTTGAATCCTCTCCACAGTAGCCATCTTAGACTCCCAGAGATTTCTTCACTGTATCAACAACCTTGGACCACCATCCATAGATGGCAATCCCTGTAGCACCACCTAACATAGCTATGATGATGAATCTTCTGACCACAGTCTTCGAATCCTTCATAGCAGCATTGAAGCTCTTATGGGCTTCTACCATGGCCTTTAGATCCGCAGGAGTAATATCACCAAATCTACAATTCTCCGTGTTATGGGCATGTTGCTTAAGGACTGCATCTACAATGGCCCATATCCCATCTAAGTCATCATCTGTTAAACTATTCCGGCGCTTCTGATATTTGTGCTCATCTTCTGGGTGAACAAAGATTACATCTGTGCTCTCTTCTACCATTAGTTAGGCCTCATAGATTATTCGGTTATATTTCTTAGTTCCTTTCTTTAACATATGAAACCTAATTGTCATAGCCAATTGGCGAGCAACCCAAGGCCACATTCCCTTTCGCTCAGCCGTGTCATAGTATAACTGATCTATCTTTGGCTGCTCATCATGAGATACTCTACCGCTATTTACTAAATCACAAAAGACATCATGCACACAAGATGCTTCCATTGTATATTTGGTATCAGGAAATGGCCCTGAGTTACCATCCCAGGCATATCCCATAAACACTTCGAGTTGTCCATCTGTGTGAAGGTGGAAGAATTTATCCTGAAGATCATACTCATACACTGTGGTGTGTACACTGAAGTCTTCAGCAACAACATACTTATAACCCTTCCAATACTTCATTAGTTCTTCTCCACACAGACCTTGACACCAGTAGGCAGCCTTCTAAACCTAGAGCACGACCCTGCAACCTGGCCAGTACAGTCGAATGAGAAGCAAGGCCCACTCTCTTCCCCACAATATCTATCCCTCACATGATATAATCCATTCTCATCCTTCTCACTCATGGTAAGGCTAAGTTCACAGATCACTCTCATGAAGGTCTCCTAGAGATTACTTACCATTGTAGTAGAAGGTTACACTCTTAGAATCATCCCCATAGGAGGCGTGGAGATAGACTCCACCATGTGAGGTTCCAGTATTGGTATCACCTTCACCATTCGGTCCTATACCAGACTTGAAAACAAATCCATCTTTATTCTTATCCGATGGTATGTCACAGGTGTTAGGATTATCTCCACGGCAATTCTTTGAAGTATTATAAATGTAGTATGTCTTACCAGAGGAGAAGACTATCTTAATCTTATCCCCAAAATCAGGGCCTTTCTTAGGAATACGCCAAGCTTGGCGTCCACCATTCCTCACTCCATAACTCTCATAGGTGGAACTCTTAGTGAATTCACTCTCCAGGGGAGGAACTACTACTGGAGGCTCTGGAGTTACAGGCACTTGACCTCCGATGTCTTCAGGGATGGGAGTCTCTGGGACTGCTGGAACATTTGGCACCTCAGGGACTGTGGGGACCACAGGAGGAGTAACCTTTTCCTCAGGCTTCAATGGAGGATTAGTAGTCTTCTGAGAGAAATCTGGAGTGTACTTGCTAACAACATCTGACAGAGCTCCAAGCGCAGCAGCAGCTCCCTGAGTAGCAAACGCCCCCTCACCTGATGCATCCTGAGTGATTGGAGTAGACTGCTCTCCCTCAATCATCGACCCGTTGTCTGCATCAATACTGACGAAGTTAATAGTGCTGGAGCATCCCACTAATATTACCAATAGTGCCAATCCCAAGAGTTCCCTTTTCATCTCATACTCTCCTCAAAGTGTTTTGCTATGTTACATAATGTAATATAGAAACCTATTTACTGAACATTGAATCTGATAAGCTGCCCAGAACTTCCCCTAAACCTCTTCCGCATAGTCACAAACAAGTACCGATTTGAATGAGGACTTTCAGTTCCGTCTGCATATGTTGCTGTAAGTGTGTAAGATATAATGGATGCAGGTAAGGTCACATAGCAATCCATTGCACGCTTAGTAGGATCTATAGTCTGACAGACTGGCTCCCACTCCTGATAGAGTTTAAAGCCAGTTATAGGATATGCTTCTTGAGGCTCATATCCCCACTCAACATGAATACTCGCACCCAGTACGGGATGGGCTATCACCAATAGGAGTGCCCATATGAGAAGTCCAATAAGTTTCATAACCTACTCTCATTGTAAATGGCCTGGAGTTCTGCTGACCTGTGACAGCATCCACTTGTGTCCAACACGTTAAACTCTCCCTCATCACTTTCCTGATACATAGAGATGGCGGGCAACACGTCTCGGATTCCATTAGCAAGGAGGTTCTTAGCAATCCCAAACACCCAACTTTGGACTCCATCCAAGGACTCTATCATACCCCTACGAAGATTGACAAATACTGCAACCATAACCTCCTGGGAGAGATCCTCAGTATCTATGTAGTAAGGTACTGAGAAGCTATCCAACCTACTTCGGAGGAATCTCCTCACACTGACCTTCTGCTCCTCAAACCACCCATTCAGGGCATTAGGATTGCCATCCCAGAACTCTATGAAACTCTCGGCAAGGGGGTTAGTACTTTGGAAGGCCATCTCTATGGCTCTGTCTACCATGTACTCCCTACCATACCATACTAAATTTTCCAGTTTACAATTCCCATGATCCTTGTCAAGAAAGACTGCCCTTACATCTCCATCAGGATTAGGACGGAAGGCTCTTAAGACTTCCATATGAACTTGAATGTAACAACTTCTATTGTATGCAATGAGGAAAGCCTTCTTATTCTTTCCTCCAGATAGCATCTTCACCTTAACTAACTTCTCCTTCTTCCTCCTAACTGATTTCACCCTTCCCATGGTGGATATAAGTAGTCCTTCACACCCTATCTTCTTAATAGGAGACCACTCTTCATTAGGGAGGTCAGGAATCATCTCAGAGCTCCATCCCCTCAAGCACTACAGTACAATCTATGGCTGCACCAGGAGATCCTGTGAGGTCAATCCTTACATAAGATCCTGCAACAGTATTGGTCCAGGAGGAAATGTCTACTGCACTAGCTACACTAGCTCCTGACAGACTCAACGTGCCTACCTCCGAATAGGTGCCGTTAATGGAGGAAGAGGTCTTCACCGAAATTCCTAGAGTGTCTGAGGCATTACATCCAATATCAGCAGTGGTATAATCTATCTCTACAGGAGTCTTAGTCTTGGCACCCACTGTAGCTACAAGAGTCGAAGTGGAAAGGAACCTCTGCTGGAAGGTCTTCTTCCGACTGGCTGCACCTACGGTGGTCCGCACTGAGGAGGCATCAGTATCATCGAGAAAGGTTAGGCCAAAAGTAGAAATGTTTACACTAGTGGCTCCATCCTCAAGAGTGAGAAGAGTCTGGATTGCAGTAATGAAGTTAGTCCCAGTGTATGTGGTCCCTGTGAATGATGGAGAGTAGCTGGTCCCCCAAGCACTTCCAGTACTATTGGGAATACCTGCCTCAGGGTAACTCATGAATCCTGCGATGAAGGTGGAGTAAGGGACATTCTTCGTCCTCCAACTATCCTGAGAGTCCACGATGAGGACCTTGTCCCCGGCTACAGGGGCTGCCTTAGCAGGGTAAGAGTACTGAGGAGCACTCCAGCCTACAGCTGGCAATAGACATATGAGGAGAGTAACGAGAGATCTAACCATGGCTAACTCCAATCTTCTATGTTACATAATGTAATGTAGGAATTCACACTAAGGGACAAATATCCACGAAGGATATGGTCAACTTGTTCCATGGAATACCTAAGGGCCACTCAGCCGAGTAGAGCATCAGAGTGAAAGTATAAGTTCCAGGCTCAATGTCTAAGGCCCCAAGATCTAACTCCAGAATTCCATTCCCACCACTCCAATCAAACATTCCTGACTCCTCCGGAGTCGATGAGGAGATGATTAGACTACAACCTTCTTTAATTAAATCCACTCGAGTAATTGGAGTAAGATCTACAGCTCCATCAGGATCCTTAATTTGGATATCCTTAGGATCATTCCTATTGAGATATATAGTTATAGCTGTCATACTAGCTCCAGCATTCTAAGGGGGGTAACATCTTTAACCTTACGGCCTGAATCAAGTACCTTAATATTGCGCTTGGGTGAAACATCTTTCAAATGGTGACGATTACTTTGAGGAATTTGAGGGGTTCTGAGGGTGTACATCAGAGATCCACTCACCACATAAGTTCCACTAAGGGCATTCAACTCCAAAGGCCAAACTATACTTATATCAGCACCCTCAGTGGTAAAGGAGCCTGGGGCTGCAAAGAGATCCCATACACTAGTGAGTGTTAGATCAGCAGCAGATCCTACCACTTCCACATAAGCTCCGAAAGTTTCCATGAAAGCAGTACCGCTTGCTGCCAAAACAGTACCAGTAATCTCAATTACTCCAGTCTCTGCCAGAAGGGTAGCATTTTTAATAAGAACTGTGCTAAGTCCAGAAGTATTGTGAGACTCTGTTTCCAGAATTAGTAGTCGAACTGCTTCCGAGGAGATTAGGAATCCTTCAATACTAATTTCACCTGGGTTTGCATAGAGAAGGAGGGGGGTAACTCCCACTGCTAACATCTCAGCAGCATTTCCAGTGATGGTGAATTCTGCAACAGGGTTACCTGGGATGTACCTCCTGACAATCGTCATAGGAAGACCAGTAATACTTTCAACTCCTGAAGATGCCACCAAAGAGTAAGCCACTCCTGGCTTAAACATCGAAGCACTTATCCCACTGGTGAGGAATGCCCTAAGAGATGCATCCATCACATAGTCTGTGAGGGTAGTAATGGGATCAACACTGTAGTCAGTAACTACATCTCCCAATATATCTACAAGAGGCTCAGCCACGGTGTTAGGCCACAGTCATAATGGTGCCAGGAGATGCATTATTGAACTTGACGGTAAAGGTCTCAGTGTCATTCAACGTGATGGAAGAGCCATAGTCCCACCAAGCAATCAGGGCATCAGCAGGGCTGGTGGCACTATCGTTATAGAGGACAGCGTAGCGGAATGGGCCAATCCCGCCAGGCGTGGCAGTAAATACTACTTGGGTACCGGAAATGGTCATCGTACCACTAGCTTCAGATGTGGTAACCGTAGTGGCTGACCCACCAGCAGCATATCCATTAGCTGCAGCCGGTGCAGCATGATTGGTGACTGCATCAAACGAAGTTTGAGTGTTGACTGGAAGGGTGTTAGTCAGGGCCACCTTGAAGGTGTGGGCTGAGAAGTCATGCTTGCCCTTAGCTAGCTGCTCTACGAAGTCCTGAAATTTATTGTAAGTTGCCATCTTTCACCTCGGTTGGATTTTCTATGTTACATTATGTAATGTAGGAGAACTATGCTCCTAAACAAGCATCCACCTGTGCAATTTTAGCAGCATTCATCTCAGGACCATAGATCATCGTACCATTGGGACCTACCCTTGTATGTGCACTTCCTGGAAATGTACTCAAATCCACAGCAGTCTCCCCGGTCCACTCGGGGATGGCCTGAAACTCCGGGCCGAGGGGAGCCTTGATGGTGACTGCTGGGTAGGTGGTGCCTGCTGTGATGGTGGATGAGACGTTGAGGGGGCCGGGATATTGAAGGGCAGAGGCTACTGCTATTCCAAAGTCGGCTTCTGCGCCATAATGGAAATTAAGGGCATCGACCCATATCTCTGCCATTTTATCTACACCAGCCTGAGTCAGATGTAGGCCGTCCAGACTATATGCAGTTGCTAGATCGTCAATAGCCCCTGTTGCTGGCCGAATCTGCCCCATGTCGTCATGACACAAAACTAGAACAGCTGAATTAGCCTCGCACCATATCGCAAGGTTGCTGTTCCACGTTCTAACAAGTGCTGCATTTGCGTTCGATAGACTCGTTGACGGTGGTATTTCGTCGATAAACAATATCTGTCCTGGATACAAAGCGGCTTTTATTGTATCCAGATCAGCTTCAACTTGCGCCCACGTTCGAGCATTAATTATATCATTGATTCCACAATGAATCCAAACAACTGGTGATCTGCTGGCTGTTGTATACGTTACCCCCGTAGCCGCCACCCAGTCAAACATCTTCCCCGGATAAGCATAGTTGTCATAGCTAACTTCTTTTAATGCCTGCATCCGGTGCATTATTACACCTTCTATATCACCACCAAACCCTGACGTAACACTTGATTTATATGGCCTGAACGTAATAGTTCCATTGCTCCCGGCAGCTATCGAATCACCTGTTACGCTGATAAACGGTATCTGGGTATTTGCGTCGTAAACAGTAGTTATCTTTTTTGCCGATATGGCTCGTATTGTACCAACAAAAGCATTAGAGCTTACCCAAAACTTATTGCTTGTGGGGGCTGTAGTCTCCAAATAACGAAGGCCGGGATTTACATGATAACCTATTGCTGCAAACCCCCGGTAAAATGGAAAGGATACACCGCCCGAAGTCCGGGAAACTACCTCTACTCCTGTTTGATACCTTGCGCCCAACTCAGACAAGTTGGCCGTTACTTCCATGATCCCATTTGCACCTGCCGATGTATATGTCCCATCGCCATTATCTGTCCATCCAGCGGTAATGGTAACTGGAGTACCAACCCACAACTCTGGCCCTAACGTGGCCCCAGCAACAGGACTATCTGCATAAGCTGACCCAGATCTTGCAACGCGAACACCATAGTTTCTCAACTCACCATCCATCGAGAACCCGTGCTCGTTGGCGTAATTCGTGCCGGTGCCATCATCAGCCTCAGCAATGGTCGTGGTTGTAAACGTGAGATGATGCCCGTTCCCGCTCGCGTCGAGTTCAAACGTAGCGCCGACATTTATCCCCGGCAGGTACGCCCAGAGCACTCCGGCACGATGGATAAACATATCCCAAAAGTTCGCGGTCATGCTCAGGGTGCCATCTACCGCACAGGTTGGGGCAGTGCCGCCTGCGGTGATTACGTCACTGGTGAGAATCCCGGTGTAGGGCACATCTTCAGGGACGGCTACACTGAATAAGCTGCCTTTGACCTGGGGAGTGGTTGATCCGGTTGGGCGGTAGGCTATTAGTCTGCCGTCTACTATGTCAGTACGATAGTAAGCAAGAAGATTCCCATCAGCTAAATCCTTGGCCCAGAAAGGGGGACTCCCAACACCTGAGAATGTATTCCCAAACGCTCCACCATACGGAGATCCAAACATCTCGTGGACAGGGATATAGAGCTTCTTCCTTCTCATGAGTTACTCCGAAGCCTTCTCAAGACCAACTGCATTGGCAGTCTCAGGCTTGGAGAACTTCAACTTACCAGGTCCGAAGACTGTGATAGAAGGATTAGTAACTGTAATTTGTACCAGAGATCCTAGGGAATCATAGGCAAGATGTTCCCCATCTGCAGAGTCTACCTCGTAGACGGAGATAGCTTCGGTGGTGAGAACCCCTATGACTTGAAACTTTACAGGAAGCTCATCTCTACGGACAGTATATACTGAGGTGGCGGCAGCAGTTGCTGCAGTAATCATAGCCATAATAGTGCTCCTATGTTACATTATGTAATGTAGGGATTTATCCCTCTATATTGGCAAGCTTCTGGGCCCTAGCCTTAATGCGGTCCAAGTCTTCAGGCGTAAGGTGAGTCGTTACACTCCTGGAATCGACACGCTGAATGGCCTTCCCCATCTCCCTATCAAGGAGGGCATTAGCCTCCTTAAGTATGGATGCAGCGGAGGCCTCCTTACCAATCACTGTACCAGTCTCCAAGACTTCCTTAATGCGCTGGATGGCCAAGGGTGCGAGATCTGCAATCTCCCTAGCAAGGTCAATAGTTCCAGCATCCCTTGCTGCACGCATAATGGACAACTTATCCTGGACCACAGGAGAATTCTTTACATTAGATACTGTTTGGGTAGTACAACCCATCGCCTCAGCGATATCACCATTAGACTGGCCAAGTACTAGACGCCTGGCAATCTCATGATGATTGTCCCACATCTCCGATATCTGCCATCCAGACTTCTTCCCATCCTGCCGCTTCTTCCTCTTATCCTTTCGAGAGGAATCAGTATACCTCTCACGTGGGTAGGTGTAGGTCTTGACGTCACCCTGTGGTGTGGTGTAATTTACTGTATTGACTATAGCATCCATGTCTGACCTCATTGGTAAAGGGCAGAGTTCTGCCCATTATTTCAAAGTGTACCAGACAACCAATAGGTTGTCAATGAAGTAATTGGTATTTCAGGAAGGACTAATCACCAAATCCTGCCACATGTGATCCTCATCATGTAAGGTCTGATTGGAAGGATCAGTGGCCTGGAAGGCCAGAGGCACATGCGTGGCGGTTCGGCCTATAGTATTCGGGCCCGATATCATTGGATAATTTAGATAGAGAGGCTAATCGGGATAGGCCTCTGTCTGCTCGCTTCGCTCGTCCGATCCAAGATATCGTGCCCGTGCTACATTACATTATGTAACAAAGCAAATTCATAATCCTATTGACTTAGCAGCACGAAGTGCTATAGAAGATAGACTTACACCAATTGGTGCCATAATCGAAAGTGGGCACATAATGTAAACAAGGGGTTCTAACGCGTCGCCCACTAACTTTCCCCCGCTGGCCCTCCCCTCCCTGGGCTGTGACCAGCCATCCGGTTATGTGGATTTGACAACGGGCAATGGATATGTTATACTTTATTCATGTGAGGGAGTTATGAACCCTCTTCTTCGAGGATGGCCTTAGTGGCCATCTCCAGGCTGCCATGATGGACCTGATTGCACCTTGACATAACAGGCCGACCTTCCCACCCATGACTGGTGATAGGTTACCGAGCTAGAGTAGAGAAGAGGAATCTCCGGGTTCATGCCCACTCCAATTGATAACCTTTATTGGAACTGGGTGAAGTAATGGAAAAGATTATGTTTAAAGTAAGTATGAATGAAGATGAGAAGAAGTTGGGCAACTCTCATAATATCGAAGTAATGGTAGATGTTAAGGGTGCACCTCGCGATCTTCTTGAAAAGTATGCTCTCAAAGCATACAAGGTGGAGTTGCAGGGCCAGATTCGGCCCAATTGGTCTGATTTCATTGAAGGAAATTATCCCAAGGAATTGACCTTCGGTCAGGCTCTGTTCTCAAAGAAAGCGGCTAAGCCAGTCACGATGGAAGACCACAAGGCAGCCGTGGCTGCAGATATGGCCAAATTGAGTGAGACTGAAAGGTTGGATGCTCTGTTGATGAGTGGCTTCATTACGCAAGAAATGTACGATGGACTGATCGAGGCAGCAGTGGCCAGAGAAGAAGCGGCTGAATAAGCCTGAGTGTAACGAAGATGAGTGGGTATGAACCTGGAGATTTATTCCTATGTTACATTATGGAACAAAGGGATTATCCAATAAGGAGGATATGCACCCTAGGTGCATTGGCACCAATGGCATGTAATGCCGTAATGGTTGTATTGCATGTAGTGCTTGTCACGCATGTCACACGGGGCGTGTGTGTGCACAATTTCAATGGTACATTTATCTCCAGTATTCATGGGGCATTACATCAATTACTGATTTACGCTTCAGATATGATTTGTAATGCATTAAAAAAATTTTTATAGAAGTATATATATAACTAATATTACATATATTACAATTGACATCTTAACCTAAATGTACCAATGGATTATGGGCAATGCGCGTTTGTACCCTGGGCATGACATGCGTCACAGGCGTCACATACATTCCATCCATTACATTGTCACACAATGGCACTTATGCCAATCATCTCAGTCTGAGCTAGAAGAAAATAATAATTTGCTTAGATATTGACAATATTCAATAAGGGTGTATAATGGATGGATGAAATGGTTGTAATGTTATCCATTCACTCAACCCAATGGAGTCAAGTATGAGTGCTAGAGCTAAAGTAGATCATGGAACAACACTCCGTGAAATCTATCATCAGGGGAAGTTAGTAGCAGAAATTACCCTTGATGATTCAGGTCAAATCTGGTTACATCAATTTCACAAGAGGAGAACTCTCTGGTTTGAAATGGCATCTATGGATGCTGCACTGAAGATGAGTGAGTTATGGGATGGTCCTGTTATTCAACCTCAACCTTAGGATAACTTATGAATCCGACCACTGAAGTACCATCATGGGCTATGGCCATGGTTAGGAATTACCGAAATGCTGCAAGTATTCCTGAAGAGATTACAGATCTTAGCATATTTAGGGCACTGAAGACTGGAGATATTGAACTCTTCAATGAGGAATCAGACAAGCTTCTCATGCTTAGGGTGGAACTTGGGCTTAGTGTAGTAGGATTTGAGCCTGAAGAGTAATCCTACCACCTCGCACGAGCAAGGGCCACACTCAATCAATCATCACATAGGAGCCTAGTTATGAAACACTCCACTAAGCGTAACACCTACACTCCCCTCAGCACCCTGTCTACTGAGGCTGTGTGCCTAGGAGTCCTCTGGACACTCGGAGCAGCATTAGCTGCATCCCTCCTGATTTACTTCGGCACGCAGTCTCTTCAGGAAATCTTTCAGCCTATTATAGAAGGACTCCAGGCTCATCAGCCTAAGGGACTCTAGCCCATAGGGCTACATCACGGATAGTGATGCTAACCATTCTGGCCCTCTGCGAGGGCACTATCTCAATCAATTGGAGACTGTATGAATACTAAGGTAAGAGGTTCTATTACACACTACACTGATATTGAGCTAGACACACCAACTATAAGAAGAATTACTAGGGACTTCATAAAGGAGCATTTTGACTTACTTAAGTATGAAACCTTGACAATTGTAGATGGAAAGCTTGAGAATAACTATGAGGCAGTTACATCTCATAGGTTTGATGTATCTGATGTAATAAGAACTGCTACAGAAAATGATATCTTTGCTGTTAAGATATTGAATGAACTAAAACTGAATTTCTAAGAATTAGGCCACATCACCAAGAGTGATTGAATCCCTATGTTACATAATGTAATATAGAAAGTAACCATTCCTTAACAATCGGAGACACCATGAAATGTATTTCAGATAAAGACTTAATTCAGATACTTATTAGGCTAAACAACTATCGTAATGATAGAATTTGTTTCTCCTGTTATAAGTCTCTACAGTATCCTCTAACTACCCTCGAAGATAGGAATTTCAAAGAAACTGTTCTCTGTCCTGGGTGTTACGAGAGAATTCAACAAGAAGGTAACTCATGAGTAAACTTGACCAGTTAGCAACCCGTCCTGCGACAATGTCCCTATCCACACGAGTGGACATGAGGCACCTAGCCACATTAGTGGCATTCTGGAGGGCCGCTGGAGAACAGCCCAGATCAATCTCCGAGTTATCCAGGCTCTCTCTGGAATCCTTTGCAGAAATGCTCGTCACCTCGCACCTAGTCGAGTTCGTCGACTCTCACGAGGCAGCCACTGAGTTATTGTATTCGACTGGGATGATGACCAAGGGAGTCCAACGTACCAACTTGTTGGAAGCCCTGATTAAGGATGGCAAGGTAGATGCCTCCTCCTTAACTCAGGCTAGTGATCCATTGGCCAAACTCAAACTAACCAAGAAAGTAGTAGTTGGCTCACAGGATTCACCTGAACTCCTTCAAGCACAGGCATTGTTAGATAAGAAATTGGCTAATGACCTCAAGGATCAGATTACCTCTAGCCAGAGTCGCACTCAAGGTATGTTTGAAGCTCTGGGTGAAATCCCTCCCATAGAATAAGGAGATACCACCATGTCTAACCCGGAGCACGTTAGTGCTACACTGTCACAATTAAAGGACACCTTGTCCTCTAATCTCTTCGGCATACCTCTTACTAGGGCCATTGAGATCGGAGTCTGTGTCCAATGCAAGGAACTTGCAGCACCTAGGTGCTACTCTCCTGCAGGATTGAGAGAGTACAAGATTAGTGGAATGTGTGAACTCTGTTATGATAAGTTAGTTGGATAATCTAAGAACACTAGTCCGCAGCGCGGACACTGGAGAACAGATGAGAGATATCGAGAAAGAGTATGCCCCACTATCTGAAGTCCCAACTGGTTGCACCATCCCACCTATCAAACCTCAGGAGGTGGAAATTCCTATGTTACATAATGTAACAAAGCACAGCATTTCTCAGATGAATGACTTAGTAACCCTCCGTCAAACTCTCGCATCCGTGAGAGCCTCCCTCACTGACTCCCTATGTTGGGAGAGGCAGCTGGAGACTGAACTCGTCGAGGCCAAGGCCGAGAGAAAGCACTGGTCCGATCTCCAAACTCAAATAATCATCAGGCAAGCGGAGCTCTCGGGCCTGGTCAAGAAAGTCCCCCACAGAGAACATGCCACTACTCCCACCTACACCCGCAGCAGCCTCCCTAAAAGCGAGCAAATGAAAATGGTCTTGGACTCCCTCTCCCACGAGGAGAGAGCTTCATTCATCCAGGAACTCTTGGCCTCTGTAACCTGTAACTGCGCTCCTAAGGAACCCTCAGGTATATCCAAGTCACTCTAATCAATTGAGGTAATATGACCCTACTTATCCTATATTCACTCGTCACCCATGGAGATCTACTATGCCTACTTATCACTTTATAAGCAAGGTCTGCATGGGTGACGAGACCCTGGTGGAGGCCTCAACCTTGGGAAAGGCTCTAGATATAGCCAAGGCTGAGGATCGCCAGATCCACTATCATGAAGATAATGAATTCACCCCTTGGATTATGTCCCAGAGTTGGGTAATCCGAGAGATAGACTCTGGACCTGAGGAAATCCATCTTCATCCCATTAAGCCAGTCATTCCATAAGGAGATATCTAATGTCTTTTCAAATTGGACAGAAAGTATTTATAGATGGAAGTTCTGGATTCTGTGATCCTTCATGGGAGGTTATTACTAACATAGAAACTAAATATGATGAAGACACAGGCGAGCCTTACCAATTAATATTCTGTGGAGGATCTTCCTATAGGGGAGATACAGGAGAATGTATTACTGGTCCTAAAGCATACTATCTAGTAATCCTCTCCAATGTTCTAAGGCAAGAATAAATAATTTCATTAGGTATTGACAAACCCATTCCGTATGTTATAATAACCATTCAATCGGAGCGCATCATGCGCTATATCACATGGGGCATCTTGCCCCACAACAAGAAGCAATCTTCTGGAGGTAGAACTATGGCTAATGAGACAATCGCTGCAAGGTATCAGGTTAAGGATGAGAACAACAACGCGGTCCTGGACGCTGAGGGCAAGGCTATGTGGCAGGAGTGCTCAGTCGAATATGACTTGGGTGACACTCTCGACGGGGCAGCTGAGAAGTTCGGCTCTGACGTAGTCTTCTCTCAGTTCAAGGCCAATGCCCGTGTCGTCATTCAGGGCATCATTCGCGCCAAACTCAAGGCTGGCCTCACTCCTGAGAAAATCCAGGAATTCATCAGCACGTATGTGCTGGGAGTGGCCGTAGAGAAGACTCAGGTCGACCCGGTGGCCGCAGTCAAGGCCGCATTTGCGACGTGGACTCCTGAGAAGCAGAAGGAATACTTGAGGGAACTCGGCGTAGCCGTAGACTAAACTTTAACTCAGTTATAATTAATTACCTCTCCCACTCTCCCTAATACCTGACCTAGGTATCGGCATTTGGTTTATAATCTATGCCCCTTGAGAGTGGGAGGGGTTTTATCCTGAAGGATTAGCCACAAATTAATATCAATAACAGTCCTTGGGACTGCGTCCCTGAGGAGAAATTATGGAACCTCTCGAATTCATCAATGAACTTACCATCCTTCTCCAGAAGAATCCTGCAAAGGGGCAGATACTTGGAGTCTATATGTCCAATTCAGTGCCTGAAATCCACCTGATGGATTCCTTATTCCTGCAACTCTTTCCTACCTACTCAAAGGATCATTGGACTGCTGGAACTTACGACACTAAACTCATTGCTACAATAAATGGTTGTCAGATATTCACCTTGACCAACCTTCTTCCTGAGGAGAAATGAGATGACTAATCCACGCTCAGGTATTCAACTGGCATACCCCTTCGAGGAACGCCGCCTTCTCAACCAGGGCAGGTTCTCTCTCCGATGGTCCCCACCTTACATCCTTCAGCCTAAGCTGAATGGAGAGAGGTGTCGACTGATTCATCACGGAGATATGTGCCTCCTTCTTTCCTCCACCGAAGAAATCATTTCCTCAGTCCCCCATATAAATAGGGCGGGTCTCCTTCTCCCACAGGGAGAGTTCGATGGTGAACTCTACGTCCATGGCTGGACTTGGGCTGAAATTCATTCAGTCGTGTCGACTACCTCAACAGTTCACAGTAGGTCCGAGGAGATGCAACTCCACCTATTTGATGTAGTATGCGAAGGTACTCAAATTGACCGCCTAGTCAAACTGAATCAACGTTTCAAGAGTAATGGCCTTCCTCCATGCCTCCAACTGGTCCACCCACATTTGGCCACCACCCTTGAAGAAGTGTACCAAATCTATGAGAAGTTCATTGGCCTCGGCTATGAGGGCTTCATTATTCGTCACACAGATGCCACTTACCTGCGCCGGAGAAGTCCTGCAATGATGAAGTTCAAACCCAAGGCCACTGACGAGTACCTTATCACTGGAGTGTATGAGGCCATTAGTGCCGATGGCAAGCCTAAAGGAATGGTAGGAGGCTTTAACTGTATAGACGACATGGGGACTCCATTCTCAGTGGGGGCTGGCAAACTTACCCATGACCAGCGCATAAGGATTTGGGGAATGTGGCAAGATGCTCCTCAGTACATTAGGGATTCCTACCTGAAGGTAGAATATCAGACTATGAGTGATAAGAACAAAGTCCCTCTCTTCTCTAGAGCTGTGCGAATCATCTAACTAAAATTTTCCTTTGTTACATAATGTAACATAGCAACCAAGGATTTCTTATGAACTCAAATACTATAAATAGTAAGTGGGAAAGTGAACATGCACAGTGGGACTCATTTCAGGAAAAGTATGTAAACAGGACTATAGTCCCGATGTCTGATAAAATTCTAAAGATGGAAATCATTGACGGTAAGAATGGTAAGATACTTCAATTTATAGGAGGGCCGACCGGATATGAATCCTACTATATTGAAGATCTACTTAAAACTCCTAGATCAGAGAGAACTTCTTTCTGCATCTGTGGAGGAACTGTAAATAGTTGGCCACGATGTGAAGTGCCCTGGTCAGATGTTTTAGATTTTCTTAAATCTCAAGGGTATTCAAATGACTAAACCAAAAGTCTTCATCCCCAACCGTGGGTACCACGACTTCTCCGAGGCTTCTCGCTTTGGGGATCTATTATACTTGACGTCGGGCAAGATATCTATACTCTCCATAGGTAGAATGTACAGGACGTTCATGCCCATCATACAAACTTCAACTAAGGAGGACTACATCTTAGTCAGTGGGCCATCTGTGATGACCTCAATACTCTGCTCCATGTTCAGCATCAAGCACAATGTACTAAATCTCCTCATCTACCAAATAGGAGGGGATAACAAGGGTCACTATAAACAAAGAAGGATATCCTTTGACGAATTGAAGGAGACTGATCATGCACAACAGTCCAGCCAAGCAGAGGGCCTACACGAAGTTCTTAATTCGAGGAGTAACTTCCCTTCTGAAGAATCTCTCCAGGCGTGAGTGTATCTCATTCTCTGAAAGATATAACATAGAGGAAGCCCTCTCCACAATGGAGCGAATCACTAATAATTGGGATTTAACTAAGAAGCTCAGGGAGCTCGAAGAAGATAAGAAGTATTTTGACAATCGCTACTCATCTATAAATGAGGTTCATCATGACTAACAAACAATACAAGAAAGTCCTCTCCATGTATAAAGAGGGGATCTCAGCCGAAATCTGCATAGCCTCCATCATTGAACTTAACCCTCTCATCCCTTCAGTGATTGTGGCTCAGTGGATCTTGCGCTTCATGGATGAATCAAGACATCCTGCAACCTTAGTTGATAATGAGGCACTCAAATGAAAACATTCGTAACATTTGGACAGAATCATGTACATCGTATCAATGGTAGAACTTTTGATGCAGACTGTGTTGCCATAGTTAATGGTGATAGATCTAAAGTCTTTGAAATCTTTGGCCCTAAATTCTGCTTTGAATATCCTGAGGAAATTTGGGATGATTCTAAGATGCATTATTTTTCTCGTGGCTATATAGAGGTGAAAGAATGACCTCTCCAATTCCCTACCACCCCTCCCAAGACGTCCTGGACTCCACTAAGGTCCAAGCATACCAGGACTGCCCTAGGATGTTTTTCTATGAGTATATGCTTGGTTGGAGAAGTGCTCGCCCCAACAACCACTTGCATTTTGGCAAAGCAGTCCACATCGCCCTTGAACATATCATCCTTCATGGATATAGGGTGGAAGCAGTGATGGAAGCTCTGGAGATGTTCAACCAGGAGTATCGGGCCTTCTTCCCCGAGGAGACTGATGTAATCTACTCACCCAAAACTCCTGGACGCTTCTTTGACATGCTTATTCAGTATCTCAAGACTTACCCTGACGATCTCACCCGCTACAAGGTCTATAAGACTGAGTTCGGAGGTACTGTCTCCCTGTCCGAGAAACATAAGTTAGCATTTAAGATGGATACTGTCCTAATTGATATGGAGACTGGCCTCTACTGCTCCCTTGAGCACAAAACCAAAGGTGGAAATTACATCGGAGACAACTACTACTACGAACATATGATGGGAATTCAAGTGGGCACCTATACTCATGTCCTCAACTGTCTGGTCCCACCTGATCAAGTCTCTGGAGTAATCATCAACTGTCTCTGCATGAAGAAAACTAAGAAACCTGAGTATATCCTTCAGAGATTCCCCATCATGCTCTCAAACAACCAAATGTATTCCTGGCTGGAGAACACAAAGTTCTGGATGGACCTCATCTATGATGATCGTCAGCGGCTCGAAGAGACTAGTCCTGGGGCTGACGTTATGAAATGCTTCCCTATGAATGGCAGGAACTGCTGTAACTGGGGACGTACTTGTACATATTTAGAACTCTGCATCTCTCGTAACAACCCGCTGCAGCACATTGAGAGGATGCCGGCTGACTTGGAAGTAAACTTCTGGAATCCACTTGAGGAAGATTTACGTGAGGTGTTAACATTATAGGAGGTATGTATGATAAAAGTAATTAGAGTTATAGAATATACTACAAATGATCCAGATAAAATTCTCAGTCAACTATCAAAATCTTTTAAAGATGGTACACGGAATCTTCTTACTACCATATCTGTTGCAACAATTACTATAGATTGTGACGAAGAATTAAAAAATAAGATCCAATCTATTATTGATAAATAGAATCTAAGAAGGAGAAAGTCATGTCCACTACAGCAATCCCCCCCAACCATAATCTCGATCCTGCTGATGCCATCGCCCTGTACAAGGGCCAGAAGTCCATGCTCATCCTGTGCATCGGAAAGAGTGGCCGTGGCAAGTCCACAGCCATCCGTAACTTAGATCCACAGGAGACCTTTCTCATCAACATTCTCGGAAAGCCTCTCCCATTCCCAAAGGGTGGTCGCTACCAAGAGAAGGACAACATGCTAGTCTCCACCGACGCTGCCAAGATCCGCTCTACGATGATGGAAGTCTCACGCAACGAGAAGTGGCGTAACCTAGTTATTGACGACGGTCACTATGTAATGGCCACTGAGTTTATGTCTAAGGCTCTTGAGAAAGGTTACGAGAAGTTCACCATGATGGCTAAGAATATCTTCGAGATAGTTCTCCTCACTACAAAGTTGAGGCCAGGGCTGAAGGTCTTCTTCCTAACTCATGAGGAAGATACTGGCACTGAGCGTAAAATGAAGACTCTGGGCAAACTCCTGGACGATAAGGTCACCTTGGAGGGCCTGAGTTCCATCGTCTTGTTTGCCGAGGTCTTCTCCGAAAATGATAAACAGATGTATTACTTTGCCACTCAGTCTAATGGATACACCACTGCGAAGTCACCATTCGATATGTTCCCCCCAAGGGTGCCCAACGATCTTGAATTAGTGTCTAAACGCATCGACGAGTACTACTCAGGAATAGACCTGAAGGACTCTAAATGCGACTTTACCTTATAGGAGGATAGTGATGGCTATAGAGATTAATGTAAAATGTATGCAATGCGGAGAATCTCTAGATGTAGAAATAGGGTATACTGCATTTGATGTAGTTATAAAGGTAGACTCTTGCAGTAAGTGCTTAAGCGATGCACGTAAAGAAGGTTACGATGAGGGATATGAAGTTGCAGAAGACACATATTCCGAAGATTAAATAATCCCATAAGGAGGATAGTATGACCTTTCGTGTAACACTCCCTGATGACCCTGACCTTCCCCTCAAGGAGGAAGATAAACTCAGAACCCCTCATGACACCCTGGAGGAACTTAAGGCTGAGATTGAGGCCATGCCTGACCCACCATTAACTACTATCTTCACTGATAGTATTGAACATTTAATCTTATTAGTTGAGGAGGTAAACCCACCAGAGAAACCCAAGATAATTGGCAAGCTACGTGGCGCCCTGGAACTATTCAACCAAAGATAACGGAGGTACTGTGGACGAACTTAGTACAAGATTCACCTATCATTCACCTAAGCCTGGACAGCCTGAGGTCTATGAGATGCTTAGAGATAATGCCCACTCTTTAGCATTAAAGATCCAGGCCCATTGTCCTGAGAGTAGAGAACGATCTCTAGCAATAACAAAACTGGAGGAAGTAGTATTCTGGGCTAACGCTAGCATTGCCCGGAGAAGTTAACCAAAGATAACATCTTGTGGCCTTAGCCACACAATCACCCACCATCCAACTTAATGAGGCAACAACTATGAGCGAATTCGACAATGAAATGGCAGCAATGAATGACACTCTCCTTGACATCGACACCAGTGATTCTCAGGAGCCTTCAGTAGTGGAGTTCGGCGAGTATAAGATTCGCATTACAGGATTCAAGAAGGACTCTGATGGTAAGATTATCCGCACCTCTGAGGCTGGTAACAAGTTCTTCATCACTACCTTCGACATTCCAGAGGAGGAATTCTCCAAGGGTTTGTCTAAGGTCTTCATGGTCCCCACTCCTGAAATGGAACCTAAGAAACTGAATGGTACTAAGTGGGAACTCGAGTGCTTCAAGAGAGCTTTCGGCTTGGCCGAGATTAACTTCTCTAATATGGTTGGAAAAGAGGGCTACGCCATCCTGGGAGTCTCCCACTCAGAACAATACGGTGATCAGAATGAAGTGAAGAAGTTCGTCACTGGGGCCTGATTCCTACGTTCCATAATGTAACATAGCAACGCCACCTAAGGAGGTGATACATGAGATACAAATTCATCCACTGGCGGTAGCCAAACTCATCTAACACTTAGTATGTGTTACTAACTGCCCGACAATCTTAACCCTCACGTAAGGGTGGAGTAGGGTAGAAATGGGTGGCAGACTAATCCTCTGCTGCCCATTACCTTTAGGAGACCTCATGACAGATATACCCCAAACTCCATACCGCCCACGCCTCTCGGTAGAGGTAAGGCAAGACCAGTTCAACAAGCTCCAAGACATCCTCCCCCACGGGACTCAGAAACTCTTGTTCCAGGCCCTCCTTGACGGAGTAATCGAACTCCACAACCGAGGAGGCTTCAACGCTGTTGGAGCAATCATCTCAGGCCATGTCAACATAGTACAGTTGGCTAAGATTGGTGAACTCTATACCCAGGTGGCAGTACCGAAGGAGTAAGCCATGAAGCAGGGTACAGTTAGTGTACTGTTTGGATGCCATTCTCTAGTGCATAGTATAATCGTAATACTTGCATGGAAAAGACTGTATAGAAGATTACCAAAGCTATGGCAAATTGTCTGCATCTTTCTGCATGATATTGGACACTGGGGACTGGATTATCTAGATGATTTTGAGCAGAAAAAAGATCATTGGCGTCTAGGCGCGAGTGTAGCAGGTAGGCTTTTTGGTGATAAAGGATGGCGGATGTGTGCAGGCCATTGTTCACACAGCGGAGTTAGTCTTAGCCCCTTATATAAGGCCGACAAATATTCCTGGTATATAGCTCCTATGTGGTGGCTATGGTTGAATAATATCGTAGAACCCAAACTAGCCATAAATTGTGATAGCAATATGGATGCAATCAGGAAATTTAGGGAGATGGTAAAAGAAAGTATTGAATCAGGAGAATTTACATCGACGCATGAAATGTATTTGAAACGTAAAGGTGAGAATAATGGCCACTATTGAATCACTCTCCACATCAATCTCTCACATGTCCCGATCTGCCTTGTTCGACCTTCTCGGGAAAATTAGAACTCAGCGTCGCCTACGCCCTGCCCCTCGTCAGAAAAGTACTCCCGCTAAGGTAGCACGTGCCCCTAAGAAGGGCAACCTTAAGCAACAGGACTTGTTCCAATATGCTAACAAGTTAAGCGATGATGCTAAGGCTAAACTTGCAGCAGAACTTATAAGGGGACTAATGGGATGATGCCTCTAACTAACCTAAAAGGTAAAACCTTCGGAGCGTGGAAAGTAGGGGAGAGAGTCCCCTCTAAGGGTGGCCACGTACTATGGGTCTCCACCTGTTCCTGTGGCAATGTGAGAGAAGTAAGAGAGGATAACCTCCAGAGAGGCCGCTCTACCAAATGCAAGCAATGCGCATTAGCGCAACTACTCAAGAGGTACAAATCATGACCCAAGATATATCCCAACTCCTCTACATTCAAGTAGAGGATATAGACATCGGAGGAAGATTCCGTAAGGATTACGGAGACCTAGGCCAACTCATCTATTCCATCAAGAAGAACGGACTCATAACTCCTGTTGCCGTGGGAGTAACGGAATCCCTTAGGATTGATTGCAAGTCCGACAAGAAGTACACCCTCCTGGCTGGTGGTCGTCGCATGGCTGCTATCCTTCAGATGGGATGGCCCTCTGTACCAGCCAAGATCTATGACCAACCTCTCACGGAACTTGACTACCGGAGTATAGAACTCGCCGAGAACCTCGACCGTAAGGAGATGACCTATGTCGAAGAAATCGCACTCAAGCGTGAGATTAACAATTTGCAGATCAGCATACATGGAGCCAAGCATTCTAAAACACCTGATGCGCCAGGATGGTCTCAGGCAGACACGGCTAGGCTTCTTAAAGAGAGCCCTGCTAACCTTACGAGGGATCTTAAGTTGGCGCAAGCGATAGAGCAGTTCCCTCAGATAGGACTGGATAAATGCAAGTCCAAGTCCGATGCACTGAAACTCTTGAACTCCATTGGTAAGAAACTTAATAATTCTGTTCAAAGTGACAAGTTTGTCAAGAATATGGGACCTGGCGACCGTACCATGAAGAAAATGCTGGACTCATACATACTACGGGACTGCTTCGAGACATTCTCTCAGATCCCTGACAAATCTCTTGACTTCATCGAGATAGACCCCCCTTATGCTATGGACCTCCACTCGAAGAAGTCCGAAGGTTCTATGCTTGGCTATAATGAAATCGAGATGGTCGAGTACCCCACATTCATAGGCAAAGTCCTCAGTGAATCCTACCGAGTCCTGCGAGATGATGGCTGGATGATCTGCTGGTTCGCTATGGACCCCTGGTTCAACTTCATCTCTACCGCACTCAAAGAGTTGGGATTCAAACTTAACCTCCTTCCGGGATTGTGGATCAAGCCTACTGGCCAAACTATGCAGCCCGAAACTCAATTCGCAAATTGTTATGAACCCTTCTTTTATTGTCGCAAGAATGGCTCAGCCAAACTTAACAAACCAGGTCGATCCAATATCTTCGAGTTCAACCCTATGCCTCCTGGTCAGAAGATCCACCCAACTCAGCGCCCCCTTCCTCTTATGATCGAGATATTCAGCACATTCTGCCCTCCTGGCAAGAGTGCATACATCCCCTTCCTTGGCTCAGGCGCAAGCCTAATCGCTGCACACTCCTGCAAGGTAGGAGCCTTCGGCAATGACCTCACTAAGGAATTCAAAGAGGGCTATACAGTTCAACTTCAATCCTATTTGGAGACTTGTGATGGCTAATACTACAGATATGTTAATTACAACATTCTTCGACGATATTGCTATAGAATTTATTAATAAGGAAACTGGTCTAGATTTCAAACAAGTTTTTGATGGCTCTCTAGCAGGGGGCCCTAAAGTTTTATCTTTCGAAGCATTTGGAAGCTGCCAAAGATGTATAGGTTTAGATAAAATAAATCATCTTATAAATACTTTCAAATCAGCGCCTTTTACATCTCCTGAATATGCAATACTTTTAATTTCAGATGATAATGAGGACTTTAACGGAGTAGTAAGAATTAATAAAGGAGACCTACAATGACTAATGGATCTATTCTCTTCTTCGACACTGAGACCACTAACCTCCCCCAGTTCAAGAAACCCAACCATGATCCCTCCCAGCCTAAGATCCTCCAACTGGGTGCCATCCTCGCCTCCCCCGAAGGAGATGTAGTCTCAGAGTATTGCACCTTAGTGCAAATCGGCTCTACCCCCATCAACCCTTACGCCCTAGCAGCACATGGAATCTCAGCTAAGAAAGCCAACGAAGAGGGAGTCCCTCCAACAGAAATGTTCCTCAAATTCCATGAAATGTCCCGAGAGTGTGAAGCCTTAGCATGTCACAATTTCAATTTTGATTTTAAGTTGCTTCAGATAACCTCAGCACAAATTCAGGGAACCTTCACTGATCCAGACACCTCATCCCTACTGATGGGTGACATTGAGGAGTTACCTTACTATTGTACTATGACCTCTACGATTGACTTCTGTTCCCTCCCGTTTCCAAGTGGTAGGAAGGGTAAGAAATTCCCTAAGCTCGAAGAGCTTTACAGGATCTTGTTTGATGAGGACTTCGAGGGAGCCCATGATGCTATGGCTGATGTGAGGGCGACGATGAGATGTTACTTTGAACTCAAGACTAGAGGTATAATGTAATGAGTATAATATATCCTAATGAAGAGACCTTAATGGATGAACTTCACTCCATCGCCGACGAGTGCCCAGTCCACACTCTCGGCGCTAGCCTCCTTCAGGCTAAGGAAACAATCTGTGGAGAGCGTCAAGATTCTTATGGAAACCCTGAGAACTCCTTCAACATAATTGCACAGTACTGGTCCATCTACATAGCCAATCGCTCAGCAGGTCATAAGTCTTCCATAACCCCTCTGGATGTGGCCAACATGATGGTACTCTTTAAGCAGGCTAGAAAGCTGGGCCAAATCCACTGTCGTGACAACTACATTGACAGCATAGGTTATGAAGCAATAGCAGCAGATCGCCTTAGCGACTAGGAGGCACTCCATGCCACACACTCGACGACCTAGATACATAACTCCACTGGAAGTCCAGAACATTCTAGATAGGTGTTACGAGGCCAAGCCAGATTGCCACCTGGCCCATATGCAATGTATTGCCAAAGGGATTAATGACCTCCTCCGCGGCCGCCCCTCAGGTCTTATACCAGCACCTGTCAGGGTTGTACCCATCCTATCTCCACCCCAGCCTGACGAATGTCAGACGTGAGACTAAAAGACGTAGGAGTTTCCTACGTTACATTATGTAACATAGCAATAATGGAGGATCTATATGTATGTAGATGAATACAAGATAGAAGCTCTAGAAAGAGCTATTCAAGAATTCAAGGGTGAGAGTCCAACTGTTCAAAATGTAGATGAGAATTATAAGATTGCTAAACACTTGGAAGAATTACTCATAGATATAAAACTAGACCCTGACAACAATAGGTAACCCAAATGAGATCCCCAACCTACGTACCCGCTTCTGGCTCAAAAGACTCCCCTTACATCATCGTAGGAGAGCAGCCTGGGAAGACAGAAATCATGCGCGGGAGACCCTTCTGTGGACCCTCCGGTGTGGAGCTTGAGGACAACCTGCGTATAGCAGGGATTAATAGGGCCGATGTGTATTTCACCAACGTGATCAAGGACGCTGATAGACCATTGGGTCACTACATTGAATTCAACCCTCGTAAAGGGACAACAATTCATCCTCCTGGACAGGAGTACATCAATGAACTCGCAAGAGAACTTACAGAATGTAAGGGGAAGGTTATTATCGCTCTTGGAAACACTGCACTTTTCGCGCTGGCTGACAGAACCGGTGTTACGAAATGGCGTGGATCAGTCCTTGCCCCTACACTTATATCAGATAAACTTCTTATACCGTCTATTCATCCATCAACGATTATCTTCCCGAAGAATCAATACACTAACAAACGACTCCTCATCTACGACCTCCTTAGGGCAAGGAAAGTAAAGGAAGGAGAGTGGAAAACTCTAGAGCGCCATATCTCAATCCGCCCCTCCTTCTCCCAGGCTCTCCACTTCCTCCACGTATGTTCCTTGTGGGGAAAGCTGGGCAATCCCATTGCCTATGACATCGAGGTAGACGTCTTCAATGGAGAGATGACTTGCATATCCTTTGCCTACACCCCCACCGATGTAATGTCAATCCCTTTTACTTGTGAGAGAGGGGACTACTTCACCCTACCCCAAGAGGCCGAAGTCCTCAAGGCCATAGCCTCCCTCCTCGAAGACCCGGCTATCCCCATCCTAGGTCAGAATTTAGTCTTTGACTGTCACTACATGCTGAGGAAATATGGAATCCATACCTCCAACATTCACGATACAATGGTCGCCCAGAAGACCCTTCTTCCTGACTATCCAGTCGGTCTTCACTTCATCTGCTCTCAGTACACTGATATCCCATACTATAAGGATGATGGTAAGTATTGGCTTAAAGGCATCGGTAACTGGGAATCCGGATGGCGATACAACGCCCTCGATTCCGTAGTTTGTGCAGATGCCTACCCCAAGCAAATGGATGCTCTCTTCAAGCAACACAACTACTTCGCCTACGAAAGGAAGAGGAAATCAATCTTGCCCTATGTCTACATAATGGAGCATGGCATCCGTATCAACCTAGGCTCTATGCAACAAGCCTACAACGATGCACTCCATGAAGAGGAAGATCTTCTCAAACAACTCCACCACCTTTGCGGCTTCGAGTTGAATCCTAACTCCCCCAAGCAAGTTGCAACCTATTTTTATGTGACGAAGAAACTCCCCGCATACAAGAACAAGGCAGGAGGTAACACCACTGATGAAAAAGCCCTTAAACGAATCGCCCGTAAGGGCTACCCCGAGGCATCCACCATCCTTAAAATACGTGGACTTAACAAAGAACGAGCAACTTTTCTCGATACTGCTAAAGTTGACACTGATGGAAGAATGCGATGCTCTTACAACCCAGTTGGAACTAGATACTCTAGGGCTAGCTCAAGTGAGAATATATTCGGGACAGGTAACAATCTTCAGAACCAACCCCATAGGGTTCTTACACACTTCCTTGCAGACCCCCAGCATGTATTCTATGGGATGGACCTAAGTCAGGCTGAGAATAGGATTGTGGCCTATGTTGGACGGATTACTCAGATGATCGAGTGCTTTGAGACAGGGAAAGATGTCCACGGACTTGTGGCTCTGATGATGGCCAACCTGTACTATGGAGGCAAACTCCCCCAGGACTTCAACCCTCGTGTCACCCTTGCACCGATTGGTGACGGTAAGAAACCCTGGCGAGACTGGGGTAAGAAGACTGGCCATGCCGCTAACTATGACATTACCTACAAGACCCTCTCCCTGTATAATGAAATCCCTGAGCGTGATGGTAAGATGATCCTCGACATCTATCACAAAGGATTCCCGGAGGTAAGAGGGGGCTTTCACAAACATGTCCAAACTTGTATCAATCGCAACCGAACCTTAACAAACTTACTAGACAGGAAGACTGTCTTCACGGACAAAATAGATGAGCAACTCTACAGAGAAGCATATGCCTGTATCCCCCAGGGATCTGTCGGGGACATTATTGATGAACGAGGTCTTAACTTTGTGTACTACAACCGAGACCCCCTCTTCAGATTCGTTAAACTTCTTATCCAAGTTCACGATCAAATTGGATTCCAAATCCCGACGCCTCTCCATCCAACCACACCAGTGTCCTGGGAAGATCATGGAAGAATCCTAGCCAAAGTTAAGGCCAGTCTTGAGACTCCACTCTATACTCACTACGGATTGAAGTTTACGATTCCAGTTGATACTGAGATGGGTACTTGCCTTAATAAAGATCTCGGAGTTGGACTGGATAATTTTGAGCCTGAGTATTTGGAGAAGCAATACTACAAGGTCACCGAGAGATGGCTTCCAGCAATAATCTAAAAGGAGAGTTATTATGCCAGTAATGTTAAAAACCAAACATGAAATGTTGCGCCTTAGTCTTATTCAGCGATACCAAGCGTTACGAGATGCTATTGAACGGCGAGAACTTAATAGGCCAAGTGAAGGATGTAGTGGTAGGGCACATTGGCAAAACCCTGAAAAAATGTGCGCAACGGTAGCCAACGATATCGAATTGAGAATGGCAGTTGAAGATTTCAAGACCATTCTTGATGAAATTAAAAGACTTAAATAATTCCTACGTTACATAATGTAATATAGAAGATAAGGACACCTAATGTCTAGAAAGCTAGCAGACTGGTTAGACTCTTACATGGTCTATACCCAAAATTCAGAGCCTCCAAAACTCTACCACACCTGGACCGCAATCTCCACTGTGGCCGCTGCCCTCCAGCGAAAGTGCGTGATGAATTGGGGACCTATTCAATTCTACCCGAATATGTATATCGTCTTATGTGGGCCAGCAGGTCGGGCAAGGAAAGGGACTGCCATGGCATACGGAAAGAACTTCCTCTCTAGGTTGGGGGTGAAGATGGCTGCTGAGTCCATCACTCGTGAAGCATTGGTGAGGGAAATCATGAACTCACAAACCACTGAGATAGATTCCGAGACTGGAGCCATGACCTTTCATTCCTCCCTCACTGTGTACGCTCCTGAGTTGGTAGTCTTCCTAGGCTACAACCAGCAACAACTAATGATGGATCTCACTGACTGGTTTGACTGTGGTTCTGGGCCAGATGGTAAGTGGACCTACCGCACCAAACATCAAGGCACTGATGAGATAGTAGGAATATGGATCAATCTGATTGGTGCCACGACTCCAGACCTCCTACGCTCTTGCTTAAGTATGGATGCTATCGGAGGTGGTCTCACTTCACGCATTATATTCGTATACGAACCAGACAAATTTCAGTCCTGCCCTGCCCCCTTCTTAAGTGATGCAGACCGCTCCATGGGAGAATCCCTTTACTACGACCTCGAGCAGATACACTTAATGAAGGGTGTGTTCAAACCAAGTAAGGACTTCATTGACTTGTGGGTCGAGTGGTACATCAAGTCTGACCAGCAACATCCCTTCGACGATCCACACTTAGCCCCCTATTGTGAACGTCGCCCAGTGCATGTGATGAAACTGGCCCTCATCCTCAGTGCTTGCCACACAGACTCCATGATCGTAACTGCGGAAGACCTTAGTCGATCCATCCGTACTATAGAAGCTACTGAACGAAATATGCCTAAGACCTTCTCAGGTATAGGAAAGTCTCCTCATGCTGAAGTCCTCAGCAAGGTCATGAATGAAATTGGTTTAGCCGGCGAGATATCTATGCAAGAGTTACAGCAGAAATTCTACCATGATGCTGATGCCAGAGTCCTGGACCTCATCGTTCAGACACTCAGTGGCATGGGCTTCATCACTAGAGTAGAACGTGGAAATGATACAATCCTCAGATATCACAAGGTGAGAGGAGGTGACGTATGAAACAACTAACAGACCTCCTCCATATTCTCCAATGTCGTAAGAATCACGAAACTGACATGACTCATGCCTTCGACAAGGCAGATGGAGTTTGCTACTACTATCTTGAGAACGATATTGCTGAGGGCGATAAGATGGAGGACCATCAGATCTGGTCCAAGAACGTGGAGAAATTCAAACTGGTGATGAACCTAGGGAGTGACAGAGAAACTATGGACTTCATAAGAGATTGCATTAAGATCTCTCACCAGATCCATAGTCTCTCCACGGGGAATAAGTACAGGGTAGACTTCATCAGGTCACTACTTAACATATAAGGAGATTATCATGAGCTCTTTTATCTTACGATTCTCAGATAATACTAAGGCTATGAAAACCTGCCCTTCAACTCATTCTATAGAACAGGATAGTATTATAAAAATCCTTACCCTAGAAGAAGCCATTGCTGAGGGATGGTTATACGTCTGGCACCCTATGTTCTGTGATGGTACTACTTCTAGATGGATCTGTCCAGAGTGTGTAAAAGAACTTATAAAATATTATCAAAAATGATAGAGAGGGCTAGCGGGAGGAGGATCTACCTCTCCTCCTGCCCCTCCCACTTCCTCCCTTAGGAGCCTCCTTATACACTCCCATTATCACCTCGTAGGGATTCCCTCCATTGTATGCAGTATTGATTGACTTCATTATTTGATTCGTCATGGGCACACCATAGGTATAACCTATTGCCTTAGCAATCAACTGTATATTCTTCCTCTTCTCCCTTGGAGTAAGGGTATCCCAGTCCAAAGACTCTGAGAACTTCATAGCTGCCTCTGGTACAAGTGATGCCCACTCACCAACTACCCCACCTAAGCTAGACCCATACTTAGCACTACCACCGATCATGGGAACCTTCTCAAGTAACTCTCCAGCAGCCGATGCAACTGCATGAACATTCCCTCCATCTTTCTTAACCTTCAGGTATTCACCAATGGGGTCAGGTACTACATTCTCATAGCCCATCATCTTGTAGAGCTGCCCAGCGAGGACTGTGGCCACTATGTACTTCGATGCTCGCATGAGGGCTTGCTTATTCCCCACATCAGCATTCTTAATCCCCAGTACATCTCTGATAATAAAATTGAAGTCAGCAATTCCGAATGTCTGCAACAGGGTCAGCCATTTAGTAACCTTCCCCGTCTGAATATCCGAAACTCCACCCTTAATCCCCATGCCCTGAGTCTTCTCGACGACATCATCTGCGAAGTGAATCAGATCGTCACCACCTAACTTCAACCTCTCCTTACCATAATGATACCCGGCGTTCCAACTAGCCTCAGCCACCACTCCATCCACCCACTTCATAGGGGCCATAGACTTATCACCAACCCAGTCCTTCAATCCAGTAGCCAGTCCCCTCTGAACATAATCAGTCCACTCAGAGTATGCTAAGTCGAATTCACGTATGGCAAGAACTGAGGATTTCTTCTTAGCTAAGGAAGCTTCCCTACCAAAAGCCCTGTCTGCAACCAACCTTCCTAAACCATAAAGAGTACTTCTGGTATCTAGAAGGGTAGGTACTGCAATCACATACGACGAAGGCTGTACGAAGATAGTCCTCAGTGACCCACCTATCGTAGCAAGCACCAGATTCTTACTCAATGACTCCAGGCCCTTATGAATCAAGGGATTAGTGTTGGCCATAGCAGTAGCAGTAGAATCCTTACCAACTATAGAATCACTCCACTTACTCAGCATAAGGCTGAGAGCTGGATTCCACTCACGAAGGGTGACCTTACCCTTACCTGAGGGATGGGGCAACTTAACATAAGCCAACTCTTTCGCAAGAGCAGCTACTGGACTCACATGAATCTCATCCAGTCCATACCCTGAGTACTTCTCAATAGCCTTGAAGGGATCCAACTCAATTGGTATGTCTGAAACATTCCTCTTCTTACTGTGAGGATTGAACATTCCGTTAAAGGTCTTACTCAACTGACCTAACTTGGCATTAGTAGAGTTGATCATTCCCTCTCCAAGTCCCAACTCTCTAAGTACATTCAGATCCCTGAACAGTGGCAAGTAGTTCTCTTGCCCATTCATATCCAGGAGTTTAGGAATAGCCTTCTGCCCAGTTCTAGTGCGGATTAAATTAGATCTCTGCCTGAACTTACGAGTATAATCCAGGAGTTGTTCCTTAACCATCATCTCCGTGGGAGATAGAGTGGGAATATCAGTGATCCCCATCTTCTCATACGCCTCCCTAACACTCTTCATATCTGCATAACATGCGATGGCAAAGTCCCTTCTACGTTCAGGAGCAATCTGGCTCTTAAGCCCATCCAGCCACACCTTAACTTCTGCCTTCTCCACCTTAGCATTAGCCTTAGCATCTCTCCATGTTCTATAGAGGTCACGGATAGGTCCTCTGAAGGCATTGACCTTGGTCTCCGTAGCTGTCATAAACCTGTCTAAAATATTGGTAGTATGCTCTACTGTAACCCTCCCAGTCTTCGGATCTGTCCTGGCCACATCAGTGCCCCAGTTAGATCTCCTATCCATACCTACCACACCTTCTGCCAACTCCTTCGTAACAGGGGGTCTAGTCCAAACCACCTTCCCATTCTTATCTTTCTTAATCGTCTGATGAACAATAGGTCCTATGGGATCCAAGATCTTCATACCTAGGGAATCCTTATCCCTCAACTCCTGCTTCATTTGACCCAGATTGGCCAAGCTAGCCTTGAACAAATCAATAGAGGCCTGATCAACTCCCATGCTATCCAAGTACTCATCAACTGTCTTCCCCACCTTCTTAGCCATCTTCACAATGTTTTCAATTGTTTCGACGGCTCCATAGAGTGGAGTAACATCTACAGATCCCCTCTCATTATTCATTATATCCCAGAGATCTCTACCCCTTCCACCACTCTCCCCATAGTCCAGGACATCCTCACCCAGTCCACCTTCCCTGGAGTAGGTCTCACTCAAGTATTCCTTATCACCCAAGTCCCACATATCTCCCTTATCAAGGAGGTCTAACTTAGGCTCAAGAAAATATTTCCCCGTGGCAGGATCACGTACTATTTCCTGAGAGCTGCCCTTAGCATCCCTGAAGGCCTCAGCATCTTCCAGTTTGTCGAAGATAGCGAACTTGTCATCAACCAGAGGGAGGACTTCCTTAGTAATTGGAGTCTTAATTTTCTTCTTACCTTTTACAGGAATAGTATCTTCTATATTACATTTTGTAAAAGGTAAGAAGAAA
>Ga0209417_1001202_pt1 | contig 49356 bp, 36 predicted proteins | sample RifGroF2_FD_184002 | JGI IMG/M metagenome (GOLD analysis project Ga0209417, IMG submission 184002) | Groundwater microbial communities from Rifle, Colorado, USA - Groundwater F2 (SPAdes) (version 2) | ecosystem: Environmental > Aquatic > Deep subsurface > Groundwater | place: Rifle, Colorado...
TCATTTTAAACGGATATGATCATTACCGCGTCTTCCATTCGAGCAACGAATTTGCCCGCGGCAAATGCCATGTCAATGGTATTGAATCCTTCTGGAGTTTCGCCAAAAGGCGTCTTTCTAAGTTCAACGGGATGAACTCAAATACTTTCATTTTGCACTTGAAAGAATGCGAGTTTCGCTTTAATCATAGAATGGATAATCTCGCAGAGATTATCTTTTCTTCTCTCCCAAAATTCAAACGCTGCTAGTCAAGAGCCTAAAGTTATTTGGACAAGATCTTATGCATGAAGTACGAGATAGCGCTATTCGCGCAATGGATCTTATTATTGCAGGTCGAATGAAGCATAAAGACGATCAAGCGCTTTTTCAAGCTTTACAATCTTTAAAGTCTGAACACATAAGTATATTAAGAGAATACATTGCACATGCAACTGACGATACTCTTTTTAGTTTTTTGAGAATGATAGAAGAAAAGCAAAATTTCGATTTAATCGCCTACACCAGTGAAGACAAAAAAGAATTTGTGAGTCTTAAGGCAATCAGTGATTTATTATTCAGCGAGCTCTACACCGACGAAGGCTGGATAGCGAAATACAGTGCGTATCCGCCGTCGATAAAATAGTGCACGTGAACATCTTATGCTTTCTTTAAAGAGTGTGCTGCTATTGCTATTTTGTATGGGTCTTAATAAAGCGACGGATGGTTTGTTGTCCATAACACCAACAATAAAGTTGACATTTGCATATAGAAGATAAGTATATTTTGCATGAAATCTACTTATAATATATCGCAGGCGCAGAAAAATCTACCACAAATAGTGAGATCGCTCAGTGAGAGTGGTTTTGTGGGAATAAGTTTAAGGGACCATACAAAAGCATTTTTAATATCAACGGACCAAATGACAGCGATTATCGAGACAATGGAAATTTTATCGAATGAGCATGCCATGAATTGTATTCACAACTATAAAAGCAATCAACTTCGATTTTCAGACCTCAATGAAACATCAAGTTAAAGTCTCAAGTCAAGTGATAGAGTTTTTGTCACACTTAGCTCCCGCTCCGCGCAAGAAGCTAAAAGAAGGGCTTCGAGGGCTTGCTGAACTTTCTGGCGATCTAAAGGAGTTAGAGGGGCCACTAGCTGGCTTTTATCGGCTTAGAGTTGCACGATATAGAGTAATTTTTGACATAAAAGAAGATATTGTTTACTGTATTTTTGCCGAGCAAAGAAATGTCATTTATGAAACATTTGAGAAGATTGTTGGTATGGGAGGGGAGTAGTTGTTGTATTAGATAGCTGGAGCCGTAACCGCTGCAGGAGTGGGGGCGGGAGTCGGAACCGCCACGGGAGTGGCTGCGGGCGTTGCTGTTGGAACTGGCGTGGCTGTTGGAACCGGTGTTGCTGTTGGAACTGGCGTTGCGGCCACAACGAGCCCGTTCTCGTCGCAAACACGCTGACGTGGACTGTCGGGGCTGCAATCGACAGCCTCATCGTCCAGGCCGCTGTCAGCCTCGCTGCCAACAACCTTGATATCGGCAAGACGCTCGAAAGTGTTTCCAAGCGTCTTGAAGGCAAAAGGAATGCCATAGAATCGAGATGAAAAGCGTTGCACTTGGATGTTTAATTGGCCTTAATTGACGAGATATGCTTTCCTTTCTGAAGTATTTTAAAAAACCGATTCCAAAGGGTGACCGCGGAGAGGACTTGGCGGCGGAGTATTTGAGTGGGGCCGGGTATGGCATTGTCGCTCGGAACTGGAGGCATGGCCGCGGAGAGATCGACATTGTGGCGCGAGATGGCGAGGCCTTGGTATTTGTCGAGGTGAAGACGCGGGGTAGGGGAGCGCTCGTTCCCGGGTATTACGCCGTGGGCCGAAAGAAAAAGGGCGACGTGCGACGTTGCGCGCAGGCGTATTTACGGCAGTTGAGGAAAAAGCCGAGGACCTTTCGCTTTGACATCGTTGAGGTGACTTTAGATGAAGACGACTACAAATTGCAGCATTATTCTAACATTGCTCTTTTTAACAAACACTATCAGGGCTGATATGGACCACCCTTTTTTAGATGACCACCTTCCTATTTCTTGGCATTTATTGACGCCTGAACGGGCCGATGTCGACCTCGCGATTGCCCTCAAGGCCGCTCAAGAAGAGATCGATGTCTTGGCAAACCGACGTCCGCCATACACATTTGAGAACGTTTGTCTGGCTTTTGAAAACGCTGGTGAAGGCCTCGATCGCGCCTGGGGCCGCTTCGATCACTTGTCAAGCGTCTGCGACAGTGAGACCCTCCGTGAGGTTTATAAAAAATGGCTACCGAAAGTCACCGACTTCGACACCCAGATCTACCTGAACGAAAAGCTGTGGCACCTTTTTCAGTCCTATGCAGTGACCGATGAGGCTAAAGCACTACAGGGCATTCGCAAGCGTTACCTGGATCAACTATTGAAGGCCTTTCGGCGGCAGGGTGCCAATCTCGACAGCGCCAATAAAGCGAAGTTGGCCAAAATCGAACAAAAGTTGTCGAGCGAGGCGCAGACTTTTTCAGAAAATGTCCTCGACGCCACCAATGCCTGGGATCTGATCGTGACGGATGCCAACGAGCTCAAGGGCTTGCCGGAGAGCGCATTGGATCAGTCCCAGCAGAGCGCAAAGGAGAAGGGCAAGACGGGCTGGCGATTCACGTTACAAGCGCCTTCGAAGACACCGATCTTTCTGTATGCCGAAAACGAGAGCTTGCGGAAAACGGTCTGGAAGGCGTCGGTAAAAGTGGGCAGGCAGGCTCCGCACGACAACACGGCGCTCATCTGGAAAATGCTCAAACACCGCGACGAAAAGGCGACGCTCCTGAGTTATAAACATTACCCTGAATACATTTTGGAAGAGCGCATGGCCAAGGGTGACACGGCCCGCAAGTTTGTCAAAGACCTCCACAAGCGCGTCGTTGGCTATTTCAATCGCGAGGTGCAGGCGCTGGAGGCATTCCGCGCGGCGACCCTTCATGGGCCGATCGAACACCTACAGCCATGGGATATCAGCTATTGGGCTCAAAAGAAACGCAAGGCCGAGCTTGACTTCGACGACGAGGTCCTCCGTCCCTACTTCAAGGTTGAAAACGTCATGGCCGGCCTCTTCGACATCGCCCAAACGCTCTTTGGCCTGCAGTTTCGAGAGCGCGAAACCTTTTGTGAAACTCCCAAGGCGAACGCGGTGCCCGTTTGGGACGCCCACGTGCGCTATTACGACGTCATGCAGGACGGCAAGCTCGTTGGCAGCTTTTACGCCGATTGGTTCCCGCGTGAAAACAAGCGTGGAGGCGCCTGGATGAGCGGCCTCGTCCTCGGTCGACGTGATAATGGCCATCGCGAACCCCATGTCGGCGTCATCTGCGGCAATCTTACGCCGTCAACGCCGTCAAAGCCATCCCTACTCACGCACGACGAAGTTGAGACCATCTTTCACGAGTTCGGCCACCTCCTTCACCACCTGTTCAGCGAGGTTGAGATTCGCTCACTGGGCGGCACAAACGTCGCCTGGGACTTCGTTGAATTGCCGTCACAGCTCATGGAAAACTTCTGCTGGGAGCGCGAAAGCCTCGACCGCTTTGCCAAACATTACCAGACGGGCGAACGCATACCAGACGCACTTTTCCAAAAAATGCGCAAAAACCGCACCTTTCTCGCCGGCATGACCCATATGCGCCAACTCGCCTTGGCCAAGATGGATCTCGACCTCCACCTCTATTACAAAACGTTTGCCCAGAAAGGTCGCGGTAACATCGACCCTCTCATTCGAACCAAGCTGAAGGGCTACGAGGTCACCTACAAAAAGATGCCGCCAACCATTCTCAACCAATTTGGCCACCTCTTCGGTGATTCTGTTGGCTACAGCTCCGGTTATTATTCCTATAAGTGGGCGGAAGTTCTTGAGGCTGATGCATTTACACGTTTTCAAAAAGATGGCATTCTCAATCCAAAAGTCGGCCGGGCATGGATCGACGCGGTGCTCAGCCGAGGCGATAGCGAAGATGCCGTTGACCTCTTTAAACGCTTCATGGGCCGCGATGCAAGCGTAGAGCCGCTCTTAACAAGGTCCTTCAATCAATGATATGCCCTCAGTGAAGTCGGCACAGGAAGTTGACTTTTACTGAGGCCTTAGTTTGTTTCGCTAATGATCGATGGAGGGATGATGTGTGAATTTTACTTGAGAAAAGCTATACAGGTGCCATACTGTTTTGTTCTATGCGTTATTTGTGGATAGTTCTGTTGATTCTCACTGGGTGTACTGCGAAAAATAAGCCTATTCGCATTGCCATCAACGCATGGCCGGGCTATGAGCAGCTCTTTTTGGCCCAAGAAAAAGGTTTTTTTGAAGAGGCGGGCCTGAGCATTCAGTTTATCGAGTTTGGTTCCTTGGGTGACGTTCAGCGCGCCTTCGAATGGGGACAAGTGAATGGCATGGCGTGTACTTTAATCGACGTCATTATCGCGGATTACCAGACCAACAGAGACCCGAAAATTGTCTTGGTTACCGGTTATCCCAAAGAAGCGACCGACGTCTTGTTTGCATCCGATTACATTAAGAACGTTGAAGACCTCAAGGGGCGCCACATTGCAGTAGAATTCCGTTCACTTGGCATGTATCTGTTGTTGCGGGCCCTCGAATCCCACAACATGAGCATCAACGATGTTATCCTGTTTCCAGCGGACCCGACCTCCTTCCCTTCCCTCTTTGATAAAGGTTATGTCGATGCCGCCGTTTGCTACCCTCCCCATTCGATTCAGCTGAAAGATCGACATCCAGAGCTGAAACCCTTGTACTCGAGTAAAGAGATCACGGGCGAAATCATCGACGTGCTTGCCCTGGAATCCAAACTAATTAAGGAAAATCCAGACATTGTTGAAAAGATCTTAAAGGTCTGGGATCGCGCCGTCAAATACGAGCGAGAACACCCTGATGAAGCGGTATCCATCATGGCGAGCCGGGAAAACCTCACGTTGGAAGAGTTTTTGACGATTCGGCAAAAAATCAACGTCCTTTCTCTGAGTGAACAAGAGCGTTATTTTACGACGCCATCGCCCTTAGACGCCACCTCGCAAAAGACAAAAAATCTCCTCCAAGATGTCCACATCATCAACGCCGCCAAGTGCAGCGATAACTTTTTGCACAGAGAAGCCATCTCGAAAGTGTTAGCTGAAAAATGAAACACGGCATTCCACACTTTCTGCAGCAACGCTCGTTGAAGGAGAAACTGATTTTCCCCTTTCTCTTGTTTGGTATTCTCTTTATAACCATCATTATTGGGTGGAATTACCTGAGTTTTCGGGAGGAGTTGAAGGCGGAGATTTCGACGCGTTCCAGGAATTTGGCCCAAACTATTGGTATCGCGTCACAAGTGGTGCACCATTCGTACGAGTTACAGCGACTGGTCAATTCTTTGGGCGCCGAGAGCGATGTACGGTTGATTTTGGTTGTAGCGGACACGCCGTTACGAGTGATTGCGAGCAATAAACTGCAGCTTGTCGGCAAGTGGATCGAGGAAACCCAGATTGAGACCATTTCGGAGATTTTGCCCAAAGTGATTCAAGAAGAACAGCACATTTCGCGCATGGAGTGGGGCAAGGACTTCTTTACCTATTATTTGAGCTTTTACTTGCCGCCCCGCAGCGGTTTCCCCGACGTCGAAAGCCGGGCCGGTGTCGCCATTCAGCTCGACACGACCTCGGTGGAGTCCAACATCCTGCATCACGCAATCCAGACAACGCTGTTGGGCATTGGCGGCGTTGTGTTGATCATGGTGATTCTCTACCGCATTTTGGGCATTGTCGTCATTCGGCCGATTTTTGAGATTAAGAAAAAGATCGAAGAGCGCAAACAAGGCAATCTCGATGCTCGCATGCCCGTCTCTTCCAACGACGAAATTGGCTCTCTCGCGCTGGCACTGAATCAGATGATCCGCGCGCAAGAAGAGAGTGAAGACCTCTTTCTCAAGTTGGCCGACATCGCGCCCATCTTGCTCTGGCGGACGGACAAGACCAACACCCACTATCATTTCAGCAAACGCTTTTTGGAATTCACTGGGCGTACGAGCGATCAAGAGGTCAATTTCCGTTGGCGGAACGTGATTCATCCACGTTGGCGGCTGACTTTTTTGGAAAAGTACGAAAAAGCCTTTGAGCAGAGGGCTCCATTTGTGCTCGAACACCGCATTCGGCATGCCAGTGGAGAGTATCGTTGGGTGTTGACACGCTCCGTTCCACGCATTCTCGCCAACGGTTCGTTTGAGGGCTACATCGGCTGCATGCTCGACATCACAGAGCGCAAAGAAAACGAACGCAAGCTCAAAGAGTATTCCAAAGAATTGGCCCAGGCGCGCGATGAAGCCGTTGATTCCACTAAGGCGAAATCGCACTTTCTCGCGACCATGAGCCACGAAATCCGGACGCCGATGAACGGCATATTGGGCTTTCTCTACCTGCTTCAGGAAACGCAGTTGGACGCCGAACAAAAGGAGTTCGTCCGCAGCATTCATTCCAGCACCAACATTCTCCTCGAGCTGATCAACCAAATCCTCGACTTGTCTAAAATCGAGGCCGGACGCGTTGAACTCGAGTACATACCCTTTAATTTTCATGAGTTTCTACAAGAAATTGCCGAGCTCTTCCGTCCGATGATGCTCAAAAAGAGCCTCACTTTCAACGTCGAGATCGACCCGCAATGTCCAGCGAGCATAGAGGCTGACCCGGCCCGACTCCGCCAAATCCTCATCAACCTGCTCGGAAACGCCGTCAAGTTCACGGAAAAGGGAGGCGTCACGTTAAAAATCACAGCGCATTGGATCGAGGAAAATGAATTTCTCATCGACTTCTCTGTCACCGATACAGGCATTGGCGTGCATCCAAAGGATTGGAAACGCATACTGGAGCCGTTCTCGCAAGCAACCAAGTCGACGACGCGCCAATACGGCGGTACGGGGCTGGGGCTGTCCATTTCACAGTCGCTTCTTCGCCTCATGAAGGGCAACCTCCACATTCAAAGCCGTCCTGGTGAAGGTTCAACCTTCAGTTTCGAAATCAAGGTAAAGGGTGTCCCGCCGGTCATCCAAAGGACGTTTCCGGCAAACGAGCACGCGCATCTCGAATTGCTGCAAAACAAAAAGGTCCTCCTGGCCGAAGACAACCTCAGCAATCAAGAAGTCACGCGCAAAATCTTTGAACGCAACGGCATTCCCATCACCGTTGTCTCGGACGGCGAGTCGCTCCTCCACGAGCTGCAAACGCAGGATTACAACCTAATATTGATGGATATTCGCATGCCTCAACTCAGCGGAATTGAGGCCGCCAAACGCATTCGAGGCGGAGAACTGGGATCCCACCTTCAAAAGATTCCCATTATCGCCTTTACGGCCAATGCCATGAAGGAAGACCGCGATTCCTGTTTCGAGGCCGGTATGGACGCCTTCCTCACAAAGCCAATTAATCCCGAAGAGCTGCTAGCTACTGTCCATCACTTTTTGACGCGATAAAAGACCTATGCAAAATGCCGTGAAAGCTCGTTTCGCGCTCCGCCGACTGCCTCACGTACCTCTATGTACGCTACGGCAGCTCGTGCTCGCGCAAAGCCAAGCTTTGACGACATTTTGCATAGGTCTTTTATCGCGTCAATTATTTATATTTTACGAGAAAATAAAGACCGTTGAAAAATGAACATGAATTTATTTAAAGACTATTTGCGCATCCCGAGTATTTCCGCTCAGAAGGAGCATGTTGGGGATATGCGGCGGGCGGCCGATTTCCTGAAAAAGCTGTTTGTGGAAAACGACTTTGGGGCGGAAATCGTTGAGACTGGCGGGCATCCCGTTGTCTTTGCCGAAAAGCGTATTGATGCAGAGGCGCCAACCTTGTTGTTTTACGGCCATTACGACGTCCAGCCCGTGGATCCCATCGCGCTGTGGCAAAGCGACCCGTTTGAGCCCGACATACGAAATGGCAAGATCTACGCTAGGGGCGCATCCGACAACAAGGGATCACACTTGTCGATGTTGCTTGGCCTCTTTCGCAGTCGGCCGAAGTTCAACCTGAAATGCGTCATCGAGGGAGAGGAAGAGATTGGCAGCGTCCATTTTGAGAGCTTTTTAAAGGCCAACCGCGAACGCCTGGCCTGTGACCTCGTTGTCCTGTCTGACACAGGCTGTATCAGTGAAGAGCAGATCGTCATTACGACGGGCCTGCGCGGCCTTTTGACTTTTGAAGTTGAGCTGACTGGCCCCACGCGCGACCTCCATTCTGGCGTCTATGGAGGCGCCGTCGACAACCCTATACGTGCCCTCACGGCCCTCTGCGCGTCTCTGCATACCGACGATAGCCGCGTCGACGTTGAAGGTTTTTACGATGGCATTATTCCGCCTTCGAAGGCCGAGGTCGATGTCGCCCTGTCGCTGGACTGCAGCCAACTCCAACACGACGCCGGCCGCGCACTCTTGCCATTTCCACAGTCCGCCATCCGCTTTTCACCGACACTCGAATTTAACGGCATTTGCGGCGGTTATACTGGTGAGGGCTCTAAAACGATCATTCCCCAAAAGGCCTCGGTAAAAATCAGCTGCCGCCTCGTTCCAGGCCAGGACGCCGTTCAGGTCTTTTCAAAAGTCCAAAAGGCCCTCGTCGAACACTGCCCCAAGACCATGACGTTACGTGTTTTCAATTTCCAAGGAGGCAACCCTTATTTCCTGAATACCGCTGACTTGCCCGTCCAGCTCCAATCGCTCCTGCGCAAGACAGAAGGCCTCCTCACCGCGTTTGGCAAAAAGCCGCTCTACTTGCGCGAGGGCGGAAGTATCGGCATCGTCTCCGCCTTTAGAAACGTACTTGGCGTCTCTTCCCTCATGGTCGGCCTCTCCTTGCCACAAGACAACCTCCACGCGCCCAACGAGAGCTTCTCCCTCAAAATCTTTGAAAAAGCCGCTGATTTCTATCGGGCCTTCGTCGAGGAAGATTGAGCTCAATCACGGAAGGCTTTTGTTTGACTTTTTGGCATTCGTGCGTTTTAAGTAAGTTGTATGAGGTTTTGTGCATTGATAATGTTTGCGAGTGTTCTCTTTGCTGGAGCAGAGGATAAAAACACTGTGTTACATCTCCAAGAAGACTACCGTATGCTCTCAGAACAGCTGAAGCAATTGCAGGTAGATGTTGAGACCCTACAGGCCAAGAACGGGACTCTGCAAAAGGAGGTCACTCAATTGAAGCGCGAACGCGAGAGCTTTTTGCCCGACAGTCATGAGGCCCTGGATGCCATCAAGACGCAAGTTGCAGCACTCGAAAAGCGTTACGATGAGCAAAAGGCCTCTATCCTGAAGAGCGTCCAGGAACAAGTCGAGAGCCTGTCTCAACAAATGCAGAAAATTTTTGATTCCCTAACAAAGCTGGTTCAGCCAACTCGGGCCGTCAAAAAAGACTTTTCGGACGATTACCCTCAACGCGGCGTTGTCTACACTGTTCAACCAGGCGATACTCTCTCGGTCATCGCTCAAAAACACAAATCGACGGTCCGCGACCTCCAAAATGCCAACCGCATAAACAACCCCAAAGACCTCATGGTGGGTCAAAATATCTTCATTCCGCAGAAGGACTAGCATGAAAAAACAATGCCTGGGTCGTGGTTTGAGCGCCCTTATAGAATCCAGTACAAGTGTGGCCACCAGCGAAGAAAAGGCTGCCGACAGTAGCCTTCCTCATCACAAAGAGGATTATCGGTGGATCGCAACCCATCAGATTGTCGCCAACCCATATCAGCCGCGTAAGCAGTTTGATTCCGCTTCTCTCCAAGAGTTGGCCAACAGCATTCGCCAGGAAGGGCTCATTCAGCCCATTGTCGTCCGGCCCAAAGGTGCCGGGTTTGAGCTCATTGCCGGAGAGCGACGTCTGCGCGCTTTTGAAATTTTGGGCGAAAAGGAAATCCTTGCCCACGTCATTGAGGCCGCTGATAAAAAATCTGCAACCATTGCCCTCGTCGAAAACCTCCAACGCGAAGACCTCAACCCACTCGATGAAGCCCTCAGCCTTTCCAGCCTCCTCCACGATTTCGACCTCACACAAGAAGAAGTTGCTAAACACGTCGGAAAAGCCAGAAGCACCATCACCAACGCACTCCGTCTCCTCACACTGCCAACGGAAATTCAAAAGCTCATTCGACAACAAAAACTCACAACCGGTCACGCCAAGGCCATTCTCAGCTTGGCCGAGCCCGACTTGCAATCACGAGTCGCCACACGGATCGCCCAACGAGGCCTGTCCGTCCGCGAAACCGAAACCATCGTCAAGCGTCTTTTAAGCCCAAGCAAAAAGTCAGCCTCCTCTCCCAAACAACGCGAGGCCATGCGCTCACTCGAGAAGAAAATCGCCGACGCTATCCAAACCGCCGTCAAGATCCATAAAAACCTCGACCAGGGCACAATCGCTATTCAATATAAAAACTCCACTGAACTCCAGAGAGTTCTTGAGAAACTTTTACGTTAAACGAATAAGACCTTCTTTGTTCGATTCCGGAAAAACCTTTTTATGGTTTCTGTACGCATTTTGCAATGATAACATAGGTCTTTTCATTTTTTGTTTGAAGCGTGTAGTATTATTTGTTTGAATGTAAAAGGTGAAGCATTTTTTTCAGTTTCTCTTTCATGCGTTTCTGAACGTCAGCATACGACGTAAGCTGTTTACTTTCTCATTGTTGTACGTTGTGTTGATTTTTGGAATCATCGTCTTCTTTTTATTATCATTTGCTCAGATTGAAAAGAGCTATGACCTGAAAGAACGCGCCTACCAGCTGATTCGTTTGACGCAAAATGCCCGCATTTCAGAAAAGTCCTACCTACAGTATTACGACAGTCGCCACGCCACCCAGCTCATGGAAATTCAAAAGAACATCGAAATGATGGTTCAAGACCTGTCGTTGATCTTGAGCAACCGTGACAACCTTAACACGTTCCGCGGCAACCTCGAAAAGTACGAGAGCATTTTTGGTGCGATTGTGGAGACGCACAACAGTTTTCAGCAGTTGAGCACGACCTTCAATTTCAAGATTGAACAAGTGAATTTGGCCGCTCAAGAGGCCAACAAATTTGTTAATGAAAAAGCGTCGAGGGCCGACAAACAAGAGCTCTTTGAGGTGCTCAATTACACCAATCAATGCTACAATCTGGCATTGGAATTGCAGGGCCTTTACCGCAACTTCTTGCTGGATGGCGACTTGAAGGACATCCAAAAGTACAAATCGCTCCTCAAAGACAAGCTTGTTCTCTACACAGAACGGCTGAGTGTTCACCCGAGCATGCAAAAATTTGAAAAATTCCGCGGCATCGTCAAGACGTTATTGGAGTCAATGGCCTCGTTTAAAGACATTCCGGACAAGGCCCTGGCGCTCTTCAATGCAGAGCAGAAAAATATCTTGGAGCTCGACAGCATTGGCAATGTTATCACCCTGACAGCCGATGCCTTTTTGGCCGAAGCGAATTACGCCAACCGCCTCGACAAGCGCCAATTGATTGCCAACATCAGCTTGTTGACGGTGAGCGGCATTGTGGTAGCGATTGGGTTTTCATTGGTCCTCATGCACCTCTTGATGACGGCGCTCAACTCCCTCATTTACGCATCACAGAAGCTCGAAGAGGGCGACCTCACGGTCCGCATTCCAATCTTCAGCAAGGACGAAATTGGGCAAACGTCGGCCAAATTCAATCAGTTTATCGAAAAATTCCAGGGCATCATTCGAAACCTCGACACCAACACACACCAATTGGGTGACGCCTCTTTCAACCTTACGGAAACGTCGCAGCAGATGTACGACGTCTCTGAACGCATGAACTCTCAGGCCTCGCGCGTCGCCAAGGCTGGCGGTGACTTGTCGGCCAATATCGAATTCATGGCGGCTTCAGCGGAAGAAATTTCGGCCCTCGCCAACAGTGTTTCCAAGAGCGTACAGGAGATCAATACGTCGCTTAACGAAGTGGCTAAAAGCTGCAGTAAAGAATCTGAAATCGCCGCCAAAGCCAATCAGAAGGCCGACGAGGCAATGGCGATCATTCGCGACCTCGGTGTCGCAGCTGAGCAGGTTAACGAGATTGTTGAAATCATCAGCGACGTCGCCAATCAGACAACATTGCTTGCGCTCAATGCCAACATCGAGGCCGCCGATGCCGGTGATCGCGGTAAAGGGTTCACCGTTGTGGCCAATGAAATCCAGGCCCTCGCTCAGCGGAGCGCAAAATCCACAATTCAGGTCACCAACCGCATTAAAAAGATTCAAAAAGACGTCAAAAAATCGGTGTACGCCATGAGCGAAGTTTCCAAAATTATCGGCGAAGTTTCCAAGATTTCCGAAAGCATTACGGTTTCCATTGAAGAACAATCGGCCACCATTAACGAGGTTGCAAAGAGTGTATCGTCCTCATCCGAGGCCACCAGCGAATTGGCCAGAAACATTCAAGAGTCATCCAAGGGTGCCAACGAAGTTTCTGAAAACATTCAGGGCGTCAGCAGCGCCACCGATTCCTCCACAGCCAGCGCCCAGGCAACTTACTCGAGCGCAGAAAAACTGTCGCAAGTTTCAAATGTCTTGCGAAAAATCGTCCGCCAATTCCGTGTGTAATTCAGGACGCATCTGGAACTCCTATGCGCTGCCAAATACATTTAAGGCCATCTTTCCTGCGTTTTAGCTTGCCAATGGAGCGGCCTTTTGCGGATATCTCAGCATGAAAGAATCAGATATGTCTAAGAACTCGGAGTCGCCTGCGTCTGTACGTTTGCAGAAATTTGCTGCAGACTTGGGCCTGGGCTCGCGGAGAGAAATGGAGGTGTGGATTAGCGAGGGCCGTTTCACGATCAATGGTGAGGTCGCACAGTTGGGCGCAAAAGTGGGTGCGAAGGACGCCGTCAAGCTCGACGACAAGCTGATTTTCAGCAAAAAGACAAAAACGATCGTCTTGGCCATGAACAAGCCTAAACACGTCGTTTGTACCAACAGCGACCCATTTGGCGCCAAGACCGTCTTCGATATTTTGCCAAAGAAACTCAAAAAAGAGCGCCTCTTCTGCGTTGGCCGCCTCGATAAAGAGAGCGAGGGCCTAGTCCTACTCACCAACGACGGCGAACTCGCCAACCGCATCATGCACCCGTCCTTTCAGGTGACCAAGCGCTACACAGTCACCATCAACCGCGATTTCATAATCGAAGACAAAAAGGCTCTCCTTGAAGGCGTTACCCACGACGGCGAACGGCTCTTCGCCAGCAAGGTTGTCGTTTTCCCCAAAAGCCCCAAACGCCTCGAAATCCACCTCAATCAGGGCCGTAAACGCGAAATCCGCCGCCTGCTCGAGGCCCTCGGCTACTTCGTCAAAACCCTCAAACGCTTCCAAATCGGAAAGTTCCGCCTAAAACTACCAACTGGTGCCGTTCAAGAATTGACAGACAAGGATATTCGCGACATTCTAAGCTAGATGAATAGCATCAATGGTAAACAGATTGCGGACGAAATTTTGGATGGGATTAGGGTGCAATTGGCGGGGCAACGCGGGCGTCCGAAGTTGTATTTTGTGAGTGTGGGGAAAGATCCTGCGTCGGCGGTTTACGTGCGTAACAAGCAGCGTGTAGCAGAGCGGATTGGTGTGGCGAGTGAAGTGATTGCATTGCCGTCAAGCGTTTCCGAAAAGGAGCTGCTCGACATCATTGCGCGGCTCAATGCAGACCGCCATGTTACTGGAATTTTGGTGCAATTGCCGTTACCGGAGTCTTTGCACACACAGCGCGTCATCAACGCCATTGATCCCCAAAAGGACGTCGATGGCTTTCACGCGTGGAATATGGGATCGCTGGTTCAGGACTCTGCTTCACTCATGCCGTGCACGCCTTCTGGTATTATCGAGCTCTTGCGTCATGAAAATATTGCGACGGATGGCAAACACGTCGTGATCGTTGGGCGTAGCTTGATTGTGGGAAAGCCGCTCGCGAATATGCTTTTGGCGAAGTCAGACTCGGGCAACGCGACGGTGACGGTCTGCCATTCGCACACGAAAAACCTCTTTGAGATCACACGAACGGCCGATATTCTGGTTTCCGCGATCGGCAAGCCGTGTTTTATTACTGCAGATGCGGTCAAAGAGGGTGTGGTCGTCATCGATGTCGGTATCAATCGACTTGCCGACGCGACACAGGCCAGCGGTTACCGCCTCGTTGGCGATGTCGACTTTGACAACGTCGCGCCAAAGGCCTTTAAAATTACGCCCGTTCCAGGCGGCGTCGGTCCAATGACGATCGCCTGCCTCATGCGCAATTTGATGAAAATCTTTTTGGCTAAAAAGCCGCATGCCGTCTATCTTCAGTAGTTTTTGCAAGCCCTTTCTGCCTTCCTAGATAATCATAACTTAACGTGACCAGACAAGGTGTAGGGCAGCGGTATCTTGGAGCGAGAGTTTGCTATCGTCTGCAGGAGGAAGGCCTGGGATCCATAGAATTTGGCCATCGGAGGAGCAAAACACTGGCAGTGAGTGGCGGACCCACTTCGAAATTTTGCGATCGGTAAAGAGGTCTTGAACTTTTTTATGGCCATGCATTCCAATAGGTTTATAGGCGTCACCGTCGACCCATGTTCGCGCCAATATGTCTTGCGGCTTACAGTAAATTTCGATGGTATTATTGAGTGTTTTGGAGGAGAGCCGTGTACGCAAATCGGCAGTCAACGGAGTAGACTCTATGAAGATGTGACTGCCATCGGGCCAATAGAGGGCGGTGTTTTGAGGGACCGCGAGCACGGGGAAATTAAAAACTTTTTTTTCGCGCACTTGCAACACGTGGTCTTCGTAGACGAGAAATGTGTGTTGGCCGATATTCAATTGAAAGGTTTGTTGCTGATACATGTGTTCGAGAAGCAGGTCAACGGCGTTGCTGTCGAGCTCAAGTGCATGTGGTTCAGATCTCAGGTGTCGGTTGAGGGCTCTCCGGAAAAGGGCCTTGGGCAACCCAATGAGGGGCGTGCAGTCGAGTTGACTGTTGTTGACGTTCACAATGGAGTTTAGCCAGAAATCGACAGCCGTGTTGTCTTCTTCTAACAACATACGGGAACGCGCCATGCCTCGCAACGGGTCAGCCTGCTCTGCCAATATCGGTAAAATTTGCTTACGTATACGGTTGCGAAAATAGTCTTCATTGTCATTCGAGCTGTCTTCTCTCCAGGCAATACCATGCTCATGAAGGGCCGCGCGGATGTTGGAACGTGAGATGTTTAACAATGGTCTTAAAAATGTCTGTTGTCCTACTCGCGAGATGGGTCGTGGCGCCGACAAGCCCTCAGAGCCGCTTCCACGCGTCAAGCGCATAAGCAAGGTCTCAGCAATGTCTTCTAATTGGTGGCCAAAACAGATAACCTCAACTGGCTGCTGCGCGAAAAACGCCAATCGAGCTGCTCGCAGTCTCCCTTCACTCGCGTGTGGTATCGCATTTTCCCACTCGCCAATGACGCATTTCAACCCCATTTGCGCTGAAACAGCTGCAACAAAGTTAGCATCGTCATCAGAAGACTCTCCGCGTTGCTTGTGATTGAAGTGCAGGACAAGCAAATCGCGCGCCGGGAAAGAGTTTTTCAGTGCATGCAACAGGAACATAGAGTCCGCACCGCCCGAACACGCAATTCCCACAACGACGCGGCCCAAATACGGTCCCACTTCTTTAGAAAAGCACAACGCTGAAATATCCATTAGACTCATATTACAGCATCGGTCGAAAAAGTAAAGTTCGATACTGAGAACCGTGCCTCAATCCAATCTTTTCGTTCAAGTGTTGCACTTCGACGTTGAATGGGCGTAACATCTCCATCGTGTCTGGTACCGTTAGATTAGAATTATCGAGCTCAGCGGAAAGGACTGACGGCGGTCCTCTGAAGGGCTTTCTGAGCTTGCAAATGTTTGGATTTACCTGCATCGTTTTTATTGAGGGGTTTCTGTGGTGTTTGAAAAGGCAACACAGTTTATCCTTAGAAGTATACTTAACGGGAGTTGAACTCGAAGGGCGGATGTCAAGCCTCCTTGCGTGGAAGACAGAAGTTTTTCGAGAAACGCCCACCTGAACATAAAAAGGTATAAAATGCTGCTAAACGTTCGGCACAGGCGGATTCCCCTCACCTCAACATAGTCCCAGCTTCAACATAGTCCCAGCTTCAACCTCACATCAACCTCAACTAGAATTTTAAGCGTGCATTACAAGTTTTCCGCATTATGAATTTTTTAAAAAAAGACTCTCTGTATAGTATTGGATTACTGGGCATTCCACTCGTCTTGTTTTCGTTGGGGCTCGTCGTGTTGTCGAGTGCAAGCCAATCCTTCATTGGGGAAAATTATTTTCTAAAGCAGATCTTGGCGTTTTTCTTGGCCGTGTTTTTCGGTACCCTTGCATTTTTCCTAAACTGGGAATACTTGCGGCGTTGGAGTCTGTTGTTCTTAATCTGCAGTTTTGCGCTGCTGTTGATCGTTTTTATTCCAGGAGTTGGGCTGAAAATCAATGGAGCGCGGCGTTGGTTTTCGTTGGGACTCTTCAATGTGCAGATTTCGGAAATGGCAAAGTTGGCCCTGGTTTTCTTCTTGGCCGACTACTTTGACAAACGACAGCGGCAATTGAGCGATTTGCGCGTTTCGTTTTTCATACCGATGGGCATTGTGGCTGCCTTTTGCGGCGTCGTGTTTGTCGAGCCAGATTTTGGAACGGCCTTTTTGCTCGGTCTCACTGGATTCAGCATGATTTTTATTATGGGAATACCGTGGCGTTATTTGATTGGAACAATTGGTCTGGGCGGCGGTGTCTTTGTTTTGGGCGTCTACCTCGACCCCATTCGCTTCAACCGCATTTTGGCGTTTTTGGACGTCGAGGGCAATAAGTTCACGACCTCATATCAACTTTGGCAAAGTTTTCTCGGATTTGCCGCAGGTGGCCCTTGGGGCGTCGGCTTGGGCAATGGACGTCAGCAGCTCCATTTTCTTCCCGAAGCGCATACCGACTTTATTTTCCCTATTTTGAGCGAAGAACTTGGCGGATGGATCGCCTTAATTGTGGTTGTTTTGTTCGCGATATTCTTTCTGATCGGCATAATACGGCTATTTCGTCCAAAACTCTTTTATTTTCTCTTTGGATTTGGCTTGCTCTTGATGATGACTTTTCAGGCCCTCATCAACTTTGCTGTAGTGACTGGAATTGTGCCAACCAAGGGAATGGCGCTTCCATTCATCAGTTATGGGGGATCAAATCTCATGTCTGTCTGCATTGCCTTGGGAATACTTCTTTCAATCCTAAAACACGCCCGTTGATGTATTTTGTCACTCTTTAAAAAAATCTTTAAAAACATAACGAAACGCTTGACAACCGCATTTAAAGCATGCAATTTTCTCTCTGCTTTTTCATTTAAAAGCGAATGTCCGTAGACGGGCGAGCGTAGCTCAGTTGGTAGAGCACCACCTTGCCAAGGTGGATGTCGAGGGTTCGAGCCCCTTCGCTCGCTCCATTTTTTTCATTTGAAAAATCGAGCATTTCTCGAAATGGTCACGACCTCTTTAACGAACGCTGCACAACCGATTGCAATCCTTATTGCCTTCTCTTTTGCAGCGTTTCTTCATTAGGGGCCTTTTTAGTTGTAAAAAATGGAAAACAGTAAGCCCCTCATTTCCGTCAAAAACCTCTCCAAAAGCTACGAGGGGCACAAAGTTTTAGGCAAAATCAGCGTCGACATCGAGGAGGGTGACCTCGTTTCAATCATCGGCCCGTCTGGCTGTGGAAAGTCGACCTTTTTGCGCTGCCTCAACTGCCTCGAAATCATAGACTCCGGCAGCGTCGTCATAGACAAAATTGCCCTGGAACGCAAGTCCGCCAACGAGCCCATCAGCGATGATTTTCACGACAAGGCCCACCAACTCCGGCAACATGTCGGCATGGTCTTTCAGGCCTTCAACCTCTTTCCACATAAGACACTGCTACAGAACGTCATGCTGGGTCCTCTCGTCGTCAAAAAAGAAAAACCGGACATCGTCGAGGAAAAGGCGCGGCATCTCTTGCGCAAAGTCGGTCTGTCTCACTTTGCCGAACGTTACCCAGAGAGCGTTTCCGGCGGTCAACGACAGCGGGCGGCCATCGCGCGTGCCCTGGCGATGAACCCCAAAGTTATGCTCTACGACGAGCCTACATCATCGATCGACCCCGAGATGGTTGACGAAGTTTTACAGGTCATGCGCGACCTCGACAAAGAAGGCATGACACAGCTCATCGTCACGCACGAAATGAAGTTCGCCCGCGATGCCTCGGACTACATTATTTACATGGAACACGGCGAGTTTATCGAGATTTCTGACGAGGATGAGATCTTTATAGCCCCCAAGGATGAGCGCACTAGGCGGTTTCTACGCAACTTTATGTAAAAGACCTATGCAAAATGCCGTGAAAACTCGTTTCGCGCTGGGGGCAGCGGCCCCCGTACCCCCTAGGATGCTCACGCATCCACTTTTAAAAGTGGATACGCAGTATCCAAGGGTGCAGGGCCAGCCCTGCCGCTACGGCAGATCGTACTCGCGCAAAGCCAAGCTTTGACGACATTTTTCATAGGTCTTTTAACTACTTATTCATTATGCAATTTATATAAGAAACCTTTCGCCCAAGGTTATGTAATTATTGATTTTTCAAAATTAAATTTCGAGCAAAGATGATAAAAAAAATACTTTTATTAGGTGGCGTTTTTACCGCTTCGCTCTTCGGGGCGATGGATGCAAGCACGCTCTATTGGGCTTCTGATGCGGAGAGCGACGCGCCGTACATCTTTCACGACATCAATGATTACGAAAAGATCATCGGCTTTGAGGTGGAAATTGTCGATTCGATCGCCCAGAAAATCGGCAAAAAGACCGTCTTTGTTCAGAACGATTGGGACTCCATTATCGCGGGTCTGCAGCGCGGTCATCTGTATGACATCGCCATCAACGGCATCGACGTGACGCCCGATAAACAACGCTTTGTCAATTTTTCCATTCCGTATTACATCACCTATTACCAACTCGTGGTGCGGGCAGACAACAAGAGTATCCATTCCCTCGCCGACTGTGCAGGAAAGTCGGTGGGCACATTGAAGTGTTCCAATGCTTATCAATACTTGGAGGAGGTTGGCAATGTCGACATTCGTGACTACACCAGCGAAGTCAACGGCTTTTCAGACCTCAAAATTGGCCGCATTGACGCCGTCCTCTTCGAGGCGCCCATCGACCTCTTTTACGCTGAACCCGACACGTCCCTCAAAAAGACAGGTGGGCCCATTGGCAAGATCCAGTACGCCATTGCCGTTCGTAAGGATGACAAATTGCTGCTCTCTCAGATCAACCGCAGCCTCTACACGATGCAGCACAACGGCGAATTGCGAAAAATTCTGGAGCGTTGGAAGCTCTGGAACCCCTACACTGCCGCCTACCTCAATGATTACTCTACGGTCGTCATCGAGCCCGATGGCTACAACGACTTTCTCAATTGTTTTTACAAAAACATCTCGTGGGCGGAACGTTTTGAGCGCTACTTTGGCGCCTGGCCATTCCTCCTCGACGCTGCCTGGATGACAATGAAGTTGTCCTTTGTCTCCATGATTTTCGCCATATCGCTCGGTTTCTTTATAGCCATTATTCGCGTCTATGGACCTATGCCGATCCAGCTGTTGTCAATGCTCTACATTGAGATTGTACGAGGCACGCCGCTGCTCATTCAGATGCTCTTTATTTTTTATGGACTGCCACTGATTGGGGTTGAGTTTTCGCCATTCGTTGCTGGGATTCTCGCCCTGGGCATCAATTACTCTGCCTACGAAGCCGAAAATTACCGTGCCGGCCTGCTCTCCGTTCACCGAGGCCAGATGGAAGCCGCCCGAGCCCTCGGCATGACTCACAATCAGGCACTCCGCTATGTCATCATTCCACAGGCCATTCGCTTTGTCATTCCGCCCGTGACTAACGACTTTATCTCTCTATTGAAGGACTCATCTCTCGTCTCCGTCATCACGATTGTCGAACTGACGAAGGCCTACCAACAGCTCACAACCAACCATTACGACTATTTTGGCATGGGCATTCTCGTGGCCGCTGTCTACCTCCTGCTCGGCCTTCCCTTTGTCCGCTTCTCTCGCTGGGCCGAAAAGCGCCTCACATACCGCTACATGCGGCATAAGGCGTTGGAGAAAAAGAAGATCATCTTTTAACGGTAAGACCGGTGTAAAATGGATGCAAAAATGTGGCTTTGCGCGAGTACGATTTGCCGTAATAGCAGCGTTATCCATCCGGATTCGCCAATTTCTTTTGCGAAATATAAAAATGCATGCATTTTTGTGTTTCGCTTTAAAAGTTTTTTGGAGAGGGGGTCGGGGAGAGACTTTTTTTCAAAAAAGTCTTTCCCCGTGGCCAGTCGACGGAGCGCGAAACGCATTTTGGCGCCATTTTACACCGGTCTTTTGGTGCCTGGGAAGGGACTTGAACCCTTACACTTTACAGTACTAGATCCTAAGTCTAGCGCGTCTGCCAATTCCGCCACCCAGGCATTTTGCGAGTATCTGAAATATTTATGGCGAGCTTTTGGTCTCTGTCGAGCTTAAAAGCCTTTGAAATCTGATGATTAGGAGGGTATGTTTTGCAAATGCCTTCGCTGTTGACAATTGTCATTTAAAGGCCATCGTATCTTGAGCACAAGGAAAAGTATGCAATCCGTCGATATTCGCCAATCGTATTTAGACTTTTTTAAAGAGAAAGGGCACGTGATTGTGCCGTCGTCATCACTGTTGCCCGATGCCCCCAATTTGCTGTTTACGAATTCGGGCATGAATCAGTTTGTTCCGTACTTTTTGGGCGAAAGAAAGGCCCCGTATCCGTCTGCTGCAGACACCCAAAAGTGCATTCGGGCGGGCGGTAAGCACAACGACCTCGAAGATGTCGGCTTCGACACTTACCACCAGACTTTTTTCGAAATGCTGGGCAATTGGTCATTCGGCGATTATTTTAAAAAAGAGGCGATCGCGTGGGCCTGGGAATTACTCACAAAGCGTTGGGGATTTCCCAAAGAGCGTCTCTATGCGACTGTCTACAACCCCGGCAATGGCGAACCCTCTTGCTTTGACCAAGAGGCCTATGACCTCTGGACGGCGATCTTTGAAAAAGAGGGCATGGATCCCAACAAGCACATCCATCGTTTTGGTCGCAAAGACAATTTTTGGATGATGGGAGAAACGGGTCCTTGCGGCCCCTGCAGCGAGATTCACATCGACTTGACGCCCAATGGAGACACAGCGGGCGCCCTCGTCAACCAGAGTTCGCCGTACTGCATCGAAATTTGGAACCTCGTCTTCATCCAATTCAACGCCGAAAGCAATGGCACCTTTATCCCACTCAAGGAAAAACACGTTGACACCGGCATGGGCTTTGAGCGCGTGGCAGGCATTTTGGCGACCACAAAGCATTTTAAGGATTTTTCGCAAAAGCCATCGAACTACAACAGCGACCTCTTTACCTTCATTTTTGACGCCATTTCCCGCATGACAGGCACGCGCTACACGAGAACCCTGCCAGAGGACCGCGACAACCTATCGCATGCCGAGTACATGGACTGCGCCTATCGCGTCATCGCGGACCACATTCGGACGCTCAGTTTTTCGATCGCCGACGGCATTCTGCCTGGCAACGAGGGCCGAAATTACGTCCTGCGCCGCATCCTTCGTCGGGCCATTCTCTTCGGCAAGAAGTTGAACTTGCCACACGGATTCTTTGCAAAACTCGTACCGCCGCTCGTCGACAAGATGTGTCCGTTCTTTCCCGAGCTCCGTGAACAGGAAGCAACGATCCAAACCGTGATTGCCCGTGAAGAGCAAGCATTCGAGCGCACACTCGACCGCGGATTGGCCCTGTTGGACAAAATGACAGCCCACACGAGCGTCCTGTCGGGTGCCGACCTCTTCACGCTCTACGACACATACGGCTTTCCAGTGGACCTCACACAACTCATCGCGAAGGAGCGCAAATTGAGCCTCGACATTGAGGGCTTTGAGCGCGAGATGGACAAACAGCGAGAGCGCGCCCGACTCTCTCAGAAAAAGACGGCCGTCAAACTGGCCGAGGCAGCCACGTCGGAAAAGACTGTCTTTGTCGGCTACGATTCGAACAACTTGGGCGAAGTAAAGGCAACACTCTTGCACGTGATTTCCAAGCCAGAGGCCACTTACCTGATCTTTGACCGCACGCCCTTTTACGGCGAAATGGGCGGCCAGACTGGCGACACAGGCAGCGTTCGCATCGCGGGACAGGAGTTTATGGTCATCGATACCCAGCGCGACGAGCATGAACATTTTCTGCACAGTATCAGCGTCGGGAAAGAAGACATTGCGGCCCTCATCGGCCAAGAGGCAACGCTCTCCGTCGACATCGACCGCCGGAGACGCATTCAGCGCCATCATACCGCCACACACCTCCTCCATTGGGCACTCAGAAAGGTTTTGGGAAAACACGTACGTCAGGCAGGCTCGCTCGTTACCCCCGATTACCTGCGTTTCGACTTCTCTCACTTCGAAGGCCTTTCGCCCCTCCAAATTCGAGAGGCCGAAGCCCTCTGTAATGCTCAAATCCTGCTAAACACGCTCGTTACCGGCGAGGAAATGGCTTTTGAAAAGAAGCCCGAGCACTGCATTGCTCTCTTCGGCGAAAAATACGGCTCGAAGGTACGCGTCGTCGACATCGGTGGCTATTCAACTGAGCTCTGTGGCGGTACACACGTCACGCAGACTGGCGATATTGGCCTGATTAAGGTTGTCCAAGAGAGCGCCATCGCATCAGGCACACGCCGCATTGAGGCCGTTTGCGGAGAGAGCGCCCTGGATCTGCTCACGGAAAACTTTAACCAGTTACACGCCCTATCACAGGTCCTCTCTTGCCACAAGGATGAGCTCGAACAGCGCCTCCAGGGCCTGTTACAGCAAAACAAGGACCTCCAAAAACGCCTGCGGGGATTCGAACAACAAAATGCCCTCTCACAGCTCGATGATCTCGTTCAACACACAAAGAGTGTCGACGGGCTGTTCTGGATTGGAGGCGTTGTACAGGTCGACAAGCCCGAAGATCTACGCGGGCTGGCTCTCCAGATTTCCAAAAAAGTTCCAGACAGCGTTGTCGTCTTGGGTGCCACTTTTGAAGATAAGTGCAACCTCGTCGCCCTCTGCTCCGAAAAGGCCATTCTCAAAGGCTATAAGGCTGGCATTATTATTGAAAAATGCTGCAAAAAACTCGATGGGAAAGGCGGCGGCAAGCCGGATTTTGCCATGGGAGGCGCCAAGAAAACACAACAATTAAAACACATTATTGATGAGAGTTGTAACCTGGTCTCGGGATAAACTTTTGAGCGGAGCTTTCCTCGTTTGCGCTTTCGGAACGGGCGTCAGTTTTCCACTCTTTAAAGCCCCAACAAACATCTTTTTCTACACATTGATCGTCTTGGCCCTGTTCGACAAGGCCATTCGATCGCAGCTTTCGGCAACCCTGCAAAATAGAACGGTCCAAGTCGGCTTTCTGCTCGTTGGCCTGTTTCTCATCGGTCTCGCCTACAGCCCAGTCTCGTTCGAGTACAGCTTTCGCGTGTTTCTAAAATACCTGCGATTCGAGCTGCCCATTGTACTCATTCCGTTTTTCAGCCGAGAACGACACGTGCGTGCCTTCTTTTACGGCCTCGCTGCGAGCATCTTTTTGATGCTCTTTACGCTCTTTGGCAATTGGCACCCACAGGTCATTAATCCCATCTATGCCAGCTTCATTTGGGCCACCTTTTTTTCTATCTGCCTGGTCCTCTTCCTGAATGGCAACAACTGGGTGCTGATCCCAATGGCGGCGATTGGCTATACTTTATTATTCCAAATCCAACAGCGAACGGGACTGATCATTCTCGAGGCCAATGTGGTGTGCATCACGGCCATCTATGCCTTTTTTCGACGCGAATGGAGGCGGCCTGTTATCGTCTGCGTGCTGTTTTTGGGCGTGCCATTTGTCATGCAGAAAAAAGTTCCCGCGGCCGACATTATCAAAAGAGAAGTGGCCGACATTATTCAAAAAAAACCGCAATTAAACTCCTGGGGATATCGTCTGGAATTTATTAAAAACGGTGTCAAACTTTGGAAAGAGGCACCGGTATTTGGCCACGGCACTGGTAGCTATGCGACTTTATCTCGCAATCACAATTATCCATATATAAGGGACACCGATGAGCCCAACCCGCACAACGAGTACATCCACATTATCGTGGAGCTCGGCCTCGTCGGCCTGTTGACCTTCTTGTTGTGGCAAGCGACGCTTTTTGTAGGTTTTGGCCAGCGCACATTTGAAAGCAAGCTGATGCTGTGCGCCTTTATGATCTCCTTAATGATGGGGCTATTTTCGGACTCGATGTTTTTCCTCAACTCCACTCGCGACTTTATCTTCGCGATGGTCGCTGTTTTTCAAACACCGTTCTTGTCAGGAAAGACCGTTAAGTAGATGCGGCTTACATCGGTATATGGCGGGGAAGAAGGGAGTCGAACCCTTGACCTTCGGCTTAGAAGGCCGCTGCTCTATCCACTGAGCTACTCCCCCATACAATAAAACGAGTTCTTATCAAAGAGATTGCTGGAATTCTGTCAACCCCAAATCCCGCAAGAGGTTTTCGACGGCCTGTGTCTCCATGGCGTCGCGGCACTGCTTGGTATAGGTGCTGATGTGTGGTGTGAGGAGCGCATTGGAGCATTGAGTGAGTGGGCCATCGTAGGGCTCTTTTGCAAAAACGTCGAGCCAGCAAGCAGCCACCTTCCCTCTATTGAGTGCCTCAATGAGCGCCACTTCGTCGACCAACTCACCGCGGGCAGCATTGAGGAGAATGGCGCCTGTTTTGACCCTTTTAATCGTTTCGTTCGTGAGAATGGGCGTGTTTCCAGAAGCGTGAATCGTGATGACATCAGCCTGAATCAGGCCCTCTGCGAGCGTCGGCAAAGAGAGGTTTGGCAGTTGTGGATCGTAGATGAGAATGTTTGCCCCAAGGGTCTTTAAAAGCGTCCCGACTTGGCGACCGATACGGCCATAGCCGATCACGAGAACCGTTAGGCCGTCGATCGATAGGCCGATGGCCTTGTTCCATTTTTTCTCATGGAGGGCCTGGTTGGCTGGGACGAGGCCGCGTGCGAGGCAGAGGAGTGCCGCGAGTGTCATTTCCGCGACGGCCTTTGTAGGGCCTTCAGGGGTATTGGAGACGCGAATGCCGCATGATTTGGCACAGGCGATGTCGACATTGTCGAGGCCAATGCCTATGCGACTGATGGCCTTCAACGAGCTTGTTGACTTGAGTACAGTGGCGTTGTAGGGCTCAAGACCGGCCAAAACGCCATCGGCGCCCTTGAGAAACTCAATCGTCTCTGACTCCGTTAGCTTGCGGCCAAATGGGTTTTTGACGCACTCAATGCCATATTGGCGGAGTCGCTCGATGGGCTTGTCCGAAGTTGCCGCGAAGGAAGAAGCGCCGACGACGACCCGCATCAATGACGGCCCCCCTCGTACATATCGAGAAAGGCGTCCAGCCAGCAATGCAGGATAAAGGCGTGGCAAACTTCCGTTGTGCCGTAAGTTTCGCAGGGCACGTAAAAGTTGAAATCGCCTAGCTGGCGCGATGGGTTATCGGGACGTTTTCCAGACAGTGTCACGACGAAGATGCCCTTTTCTTTGGCCTTCTGTATGGCCTTGACGATGTTTGGAGAGCTGCCCGAGCTGCTCGTTGTAACAACGATGTCATTTTGCCTGGCGAGCTTGTCAACCTTGAAGGAAAAGACAGCCTCAAACGAGATGTCATTGCTGATGGCCGTTAAATAAGAGGTCTCCGAGCAGGTTGATGTCCTGACTTTTGCATTTTGCAAGAAATCGAAGCTCATATGTTCACCCATCGTAGCGCTGGCGCCGTTTCCAAAAAAGAACAGCGTGCCGTCATTGTCGCGCAAATACTTTGTTCGCTTGGCCAACTCGGCAAAGCCCTTATCTAGCTGCAAGCTTTTCCCGAAAAGCGTGATTTCCATGTGGTCGAGCGCCGAACTGATGTATGTTTTGTACTCTTGAAAGTACGCCGTTTGCTGAGTCGAGGAAGCTGTTGTTTTCATAGTTGTATGGATTCGAAATATTTTTGAGGAAACGGCCGTTGTCTAGACAGCAAAATCCCTTCTGCGATGCGCCAATCCTCTTCGGTGTCGAGATCACAGGCCTCGTCTTTTGGAATTTCAAACGTCGACAATCGCCCGCCAAACACGGGACATTCGCCGCTCTCTTGCAATTTCAGAAAAGTCGATCGTCGCCAAGCCGTCAAGGCCCAAACGACTTTTTGTGTCGGTTCCAAGGCCTGCGAGGGCCGCTTTTCACCCAATGAAAAATTGAGCGGCTGCTCCTTAAAAAACGTCTCCGCGCGCTCGCTGACTACAGACAAAACCGTATCGTATTCATCTCGTTTAACAAAATTGACAAAGTGCATGATGGTCTGGACGCGCAAGACTGGCGAGGTTGAGTTTACCATGACGAGAAAGTCGCAATCGTGTTGCTTGAGGAATTCATAAGTAAATTCCCGATTGGTCGCGATATCGTTGGCCAATTCTGCGGGTCTCGCGTGATACCGAATGCCAAACTGTTTGCCGATCTCGCCAAAAACAGGCTCTTCGCTGTTCACCCAGATTTGGTCAAAGGCCTTACTCTGTGCCGCCAATGACATGGCGTATGAGATGAGTGGTTGTCCAGCCATGTAGCGCACGTTTTTACGCACAATCCGCTTAGAGCCCATTCTGGCAGGTATCATTGCCAATATCCGCATGCAGATAATAGTGCAGCAAACCATAAAAACTTCAAGTGTAAACGCCAATTAAACAACTAAGCGCAACACTCGGACGAAAAGAGTGGTAGGACGCGGAGATGTAATGTGTCGCTTTTGCAGTTTTTTTAGTTGACACGGAGCCCATATTCAGCGTCATTTAAACATCATGCGTTTATTACCCCTGTTTTTTGTCGCCAGTCTTTGTTGCGGGCGGCCCATTACCGAATATCTCATCGAATCGTGCCAAAAAGGGGACACTAACGGCATCAAGAAAGCAGCTTACAACGTAGATGATTATAAAGATTTCGACACATGTGACGAGAGTGGGTTGCCGCCATTGTTTATCATTTTTTCGAGTGCGGAAAACAGCGGTAAACAGTTGGAGCACGTGAAGTTATTGTCTTATTATGGCGCTCGGTTCAGCGTCACCAATGCACAAGGCCTGCCGTTTTTGTCTTTTTTTGCGGGCCTGGCTTTATCGGGAGATGTGTCGTATGACATTGTTCAAGAAACGTTGGCTAGTGCCGATTACAAAGATTTTAAGGCGATCGATGCCACTGAAGGCAACTTTTTGCACTTTATTTTTCAACAGCCCTTGAGCAACAAGACGCAACTGGTTTTGAGTCGTTTTTTTTGGGTTCATAATTCCATCAAAATATGGAGGCAAGCCGACTCATTTGGAAACACGCCTTTTTACTATTTTGTGAAGCAACTGGAAAACGATCCCGATGCTTTGACGCGTGAACAGAAAGTGGAGCTCGTAAAGCTGATTGCCTTTAACACACCTTCTAATTTTGAGGTTTCTAAAAGTGGGCAATCCATTTTGACGCTCAAGTCACCAGAACACGTCAAAGATCAGACGCCAAAAAAGCTACGCAAAAAGACACCAGAAAGCAGAAGGCCACTGCCTGCAATTCAAGTCGAAATGCCGATCTCGAGCGAGCTCATGGAGGTTTTTAGAGAAGTGTACCTGTTTCGCTAACGCGTATCGATTTCGCTAACGCGGTGAATGGACAGGCGAGAGTTTTGCCAGCTTTTAGCGAACGCTGACCCACCCAACACCATCCGACTGTGGCCGAATCAGTTCGCCATTTGCCTTTTTGATAACGAGATTCGAGCCCTTGGAAAAGGAAATTTTTACAAAGCCATCGGGCGTGATTATTTTCTGCTCACCTTTGTGTAAGGTTCCGGTGAAGAGCGGCTTTTTGTCTTTTTCTTGACGGACGAAAACCTGTACGTCATCAGAACCGATCAAAGAGAGAGTCGTATCTGCGCCGGCTTCTTGTGCGACGAGGGTGGTATCAGAGATGGCGTTCTGCGTCTTGGACTTCGTGCCAAAAAACGAATTAATGAGAATCCCAATGAGAAGGATTGCTGCAAAAGTGCCACCGAAGATCAAACCCGTGCGAAGGTAGAGTGCCTTGTTGTGCGGCGCGGCTGGCTGGGCCGTTTCTTTGTTGTTTGCGGGGGCGAGTTCCTCTTGCGCTGGCGTGTCGAGGAAGGGTGTGGGGAGGCTTTTATCGCGCTCTGTCAATTCCATGCGGCCAAAAAATTGACCCTCTTTTTTGCCCAATTTACTCGAGCCCAATACGAAAGCATTGTAATCGGTCAAAATGCTCTCGACATCCATTTTGAGGTATTTTGCGTAGAGTCGCACAAACCCACGTCGGTAAACCTCTGGCAACGCGATATCAAAATCGTTTTTTTCAAAACTCTGTAAAAAGTCTTTGCGGATCTTGGTAGTGTCAGACGCTTCCCTCAACGATATCCCTTGCTGCTTGCGCGCCTCTTCAAAACGTTCTCCAATATTTGCATTCATAAAGTATCTATTTTACTGTCCACTTGTAATTGATTCCCAAAAAGACACAAGCTTTTTTAAAAAAATTCACGGGTTCAATTTACGCTTGACAAAAAAGACCATTCTAAAGACGCTCTAAGGAACTAACCAAGGTAAAAAGATGTCAGAAAACATTCTCAACTTAAACAGCGCTAATTTTGACAAGACTGTCAAGTCAGCGGACAAACTTATGCTGGTCGACTTCTGGGCTCCATGGTGTGGTCCATGCAGGGCGCTTGGGCCAGTCCTCGAAGAATTGGCTACCGAATTTGACAAAAAGGTCCAAGTCTGCAAGGTCAACGTCGACGAAAATGGCGAGCTCGCTGCCAAATTTAACGTCCGTGGCATTCCAGCAATGTTCGTTCTCAAGAATGGCAAGGTCGTCGATCAGATGGTCGGCCTGGCTGCAAAGAACGATATTAAGTCCAAGCTTGAAGCTCACCTCTAAAAGACCTATGCAAAATTTTGTGAAGGCTCGTTAGCTCGGTATTGAAAGTCCATTCAACGTCCCGAAAATGCCAGCGTTTTCGGGACTTTGTTTAGGCACAATCAGGATAACTTCTTATGTTAGCTTTTCTTCCATTTTTAAAGTATTTAAAGCCTTACCGCGGTGTAATTTTTGCGGCGTTTCTCTGTGGAGTGCTCTTCGGTGTCAGCAGTGGGGCGGCCATTCCGGTGATTTTTGAAAAAGTGTTTAAGGAGGTTTTCGAAGACACGGGGCGGGTTTACACGACCTGGAAGATTTGGGGAATTGCGTTGGCGGTGCCGGTTGTTTTTTTGATGCGTGGATTTTTTGGCTTTGCGAGCACCTACTTGATGAGTGTGGCGTCCTTGAGGATTTTAAAGGACATCCGCCGCGATGTCTTTGACAGCCTACAGCGGTATCCTTTGAGCTTTTTTGAGAAAAACAGCTCGGGTGACCTGATTACGCGCATTTCGAGCGATCCCGGCGTGATTCAGGATGCCCTTCTGGATATTTCGACGGAGCTGATACGGCAGTCGATGCAGTCGCTTGCGGCGATGGGCACCTTGATTTACTGCGCGATTACCTACAAAAGTTTTTTCTTTGTCTTTGTGCTTTTGTTCGCGCTGCCATTGGTCCTGGCACCCATTCATCTGTTGAGAAAACAGCTGCATCGACGCGGTAAGCAGGTCCAGGAAATGGGGTCAAAAATGTTGCAGCACTTGATTGAGAACCTCAGCTCGATTCAAGAAATCCGCTCATTTAATATGGAAAAACGGCAGAGCGACGTTTTTGTCGACCGAGTCCAATCGTACACCAACACGGAACTGAAATTGCGCAAATACGAACAAATTCGGCAGCCGTCCATGGAGATTTTATCGGCGATCGTGATCAGTGTTGTTTTCCTTTTCGCCTACAGTCACAAAATGCCGTTCTCCGTCTTCTTGCAGATGGGCCTGGCGCTCTATTTTGGCATAGATCCCCTCAAGCGCATTGGTCAAATTATCGGCAAAGTCAACCGCTCGCAGGGCTCCCTTGAACGCATCAACGAGGTCTTGCATTACCAGTCGGAGATCCAAGACGCCCCCAATGCCGTTGTCCTGAAAAACGCGCGCGGCTACGTGCAATTTAAAAACGTCTCTTTTCGCTACCAGGAAACTGCTCCCTGGGCGCTTCAGAACGTCACCGTCGACGTGCCTGCGGGCAGTTTTTGTGCCCTCGTAGGACCGAGCGGTGCCGGCAAAAGCACGTTTGCAAAACTCCTCCCGCGCTTCTATGAGGCCGTTGAGGGCGACATCACAATCGATGGCACCTCTATACGACAAATCCAGTTAGAGAGCTTGCGAAAAAACATTGGCGTCGTATCGCAAAACCCAGTCCTCTTCAACGACACGCTGTTTAACAACATCTGCATCGCGCGTCCCGAAGTTGCACCAGAGGCCGTTCTGGAAGCCTCTCGAAACGCCTTTGCTCACGAATTCATTGAAAAGATGGAGCATGGGTACAACACCCTTGTCGGCGAGCGCGGAGACAAGCTGTCTGGCGGTCAACGTCAGCGCATCGCGATTGCAAGGGCCTTTCTCAAAAACGCGCCCATTCTCATTCTCGACGAGGCGACTTCTGCCCTCGACTCCGAGAGCGAGCACTTTATTCAACAGGCAATTGCGAAGCTCGCTAAAGGCCGTACCGTGTTTACCATCGCTCACCGCCTTAGCACCATTCAGAACGCGGACATCATTCTCGTCTTCAACGACGGCCACATCGTCGACTCCGGAACACACGCAAAGCTGATTCACACCTCGAGCATATACGCCAATTTCGTTGAGAAACAGCAGTTAAAGATATCGTAAGCGACCGTTAAAGACGTGACTTTTAAGGTGATTCCTCACAGACCTCTACTTTACAAAACGAAAGGTTTTTTAACGAAAATCAGTGGTGCCAGAGAGCAGATTTGAACTGCCGACCAAAGGCTTATGAGTCCTCTGCTCTACCACTGAGCTACTCTGGCACTCGCAATTGAGCTTGTTATAGAAAATGAAATTCAAAACAAGTCAAGCCCAGATCAAAAATTTTGCGAAGTTTTGCATATCCAAACATTGATGCAATGTATAGCAGAGACCACATTACAAGACCGTTGAAAAATGCGCCTATAGCAAGACCAGAACGACGAGAACGACGTTTGATATTATTTTTCAACGGGCTTGTGAGGTCTTTTCTTGACAAAAAAGGTAAGTCAGGCACAATGGCCGCTTACATTTGAGAGAGAGGGACATGGCTGAAGATTTAAAAAACACACTCAACTTGCCGCAGACGCAATTTCCCATGCGCGCCAATTCCGTTGAACGCGAGCCCATGCGCATTCAGCATTGGGAGGCGACGGAACTTTACAAAAAAGTTCAGGAAAAGAACCATGGCAAGCCGACCTTCATTCTCCACGACGGCCCGCCCTTCACCAATGGCGACGTTCACATCGGCACGGCCCTCAACAAGATTTTAAAAGACATTCTCGTGCGGTACAAGTCGATGAATGGCTACCGGGCGCCCTATGTGCCTGGCTGGGACTGTCACGGGCTGCCGATCGAGCACAAAGTCATGAAGGAACTGCAGGCTCAAAAGACGGTCTTGAGTCCAGACAAACTGCGTCATGCCTGTGCAGACTTTTCCGAATCTTTTTTAAAGAAGCAGCGGACGCAATTCAAGCGATTGGGCGTGATTGCCGACTGGGCGAACGAGTACAAGACAAAGAATCCGGCCTACGAGGCGATCATTTTGAGGACCTTTGCGACTTTCGTGGAGAAGGGGCTAGTTTACCGCAGTAAAAAGCCGGTCTACTGGTCGATTCCCTGTGAAACGGCCCTGGCGGAGGCAGAAGTCGAGTACAAGGACCATGTCAGTGATTCCATTTGGGTGCGTTTTCCGATCATCGATTGCGACCGCCTGGAGACACGCAAGCCAGCCTCGGTAGTCATTTGGACGACGACTCCATGGACGATTCCCGCTAATTTGGCCATCGCAGTCCATCCCGAATTGATCTATGTGGAGGTCGATGTTGGCAACGAAGTGCTGCTAGTCGCGCAGCCGCTCGCGGAGACGTTTTTAAACGACTGTGGCCTGTCTGGAAAATTCGGAAAGACGCACAGCGGTTCCTCTTTGGAAGGCCTACAGACACGGCACCCGTTTATCGATCGCAAAAGCCCCGTTGTATTGGCCGATTACGTGACGACGGAGTCTGGAACAGGCTGTGTACACACGGCTCCCGGGCATGGTCTCGAGGACTACTTTACTGGCATCCGGTACGGATTGGAGCCCTACAGCCCACTCGATGATGCCGGGTGTTACCTCAACGACGGTCGCATTCCGCAAAAGCTGGTTGGCCTGAGCGTTGCCGACATCGGTAATCGTTGCCCAGCCAATGAGGCGGTTTTAGAGTTGTTGAAGGCAAACAACGCCCTCCTGTGCTCACGAAAATACACGCACTCCTATCCGCACTGCTGGCGATCGAAGGCCCCGGTCATCTTTCGCGCGATGGAACAGTGGTTCGTCTCACTCGACGACTCAGCTAAAAAGGTCGCCTTTGCAGAAATCGAAAAGACGCGTTGGGTGCCGAGTTGGGGAGAAAACCGCATCAAGGGCGCAGTCGAGGGCAGGCCCGATTGGTGTATCAGCCGTCAACGCGCTTGGGGCGTCCCCATTCCCGCCTTCTACGACGCCGATGGCAATCCTTTACTCGATGCAAAGGTCATTCGCGGTATCGCCGAAAAGGTCGCCCAGGGAGGCTCCAATGTCTGGTTTGAAAAGACCGTCGAGGAGCTCCTTGAGGGCATCGAGCTTCCTGAGCCTTTCCGCGGCAAAAAGCTCACAAAGGGCCGCGACACCCTCGACGTCTGGATCGACTCCGGATGCAGTCATCGCGCCGTTCTGCAGCAAAATAAGGACCTTCAATGGCCGGCCGACCTCTACCTCGAGGGCAGCGATCAACACCGCGGTTGGTTTCAATCTTCGTTGTGGACAGGCCTGTTGGCAGACGGAAGGGCTCCATACAAGGCCGTTCTCACGCACGGCTTCGTGGTCGACGAAAATAAAAAGAAAATTTCCAAGAGCGAAGGCAAACCGCAGACCGCCGACAGCTATATCCAAAAGTGGGGGGCCGACATTTTGCGTCTGTGGATCGCGTCCACCGACTACACCAATGACATCCCCATTTCGGAAGACATTTTACAACAGATCGTTTCCTGCTACCGAACGATTCGCAACACGCTGCGTTTCCAAATCGGCAACTTATTCGACTTTTCCTTTGAGAAAAACGCCGTTGATGAGCTGTCCTCGATCGACCGTTGGGCCCTCCACCAGACCAACGACCTCATTGAAAAAGTCACCGAGACCTACGATCAGTACGCCTTTCACAAGGTCTACCAGCTAGTCAACCGCTTTTGCGCCGTCACGCTGTCGGCCACCTACCACGACATCCTCAAGGATCGCCTCTACACTTACGCACCCGATTGGCATGAACGCCGGTCCGCTCAGACAGTCATTTACAAGACCTTCCACGCGCTGATCGGCCTGTTGGCACCCATCCTCGCGCTCACGACCGATGAGGCCCTCGATTTCTTCCTCCAAGACAAAGACTTTTCTAAAGAGTCTGTCCACCTCAGAGACTTCCCGAAAGTCAACCCGAGTTGGGCCTTTAACGAGGCCGATGAAATCGATGCCCTCCTGGCCTTCCGTTCACGCGTCCACGAACAACTAGAGAGTGCCCGTCAACAAAAGCTATTGGGCCAGTCTCTCGATGCCAAGGTCGTCATTCAGGGGCCTCAAAATGACCCCATTATGCAGCTGCTCCACAAATATCATGCGGAGCTCTGCGAACTCTTTATCGTCTCTCAAGTTTCCTTGCACGACGCGAGCGAACTCTCCGTCACTGTGACGCACGCAGACGGCGTACGTTGCCCCCGCAGCTGGCGTTGGGTCGACAAACTAGTCGATTGCAAAGAATACGGTCCCGTGTCTGAACGCTGCCAAAAGGCACTGCTGAAGACACGAACAATGTAAAAACAAACATCAACACATTATATGGCGAATCGAAAAAAACAAGATCCTGATAACAAAAGGCTAGCAAAAGCAAAAAGCCTCTTGCTAAAACTCAGAAAGAAAAATAATGCGTCCAACCCACTCCGTGATAGCAAAAACACCCCGATTGTTTTCACGCTAGATGACGTCCAGGCCGTGCTCGCCAATAAGCAAGCCAATAAGCAAGCCGATAAGCCCGTCATCGTCCAGGCCGCTCTCGCTAATAAAATAGTCCAGGCAAAACCAGAAAAACAACGCACGCTTCAGGCAGTCTCAGTCAGCGATATCCTTGGCTTTAACATTGCCAATCGCAAAAAAGTCAAATCTTTGCGGGAAATGGAAAAAGTGTCACCAAGGTTTAAGCCCTATTTCGATATCCTCGTTGCCCTCGAGAAAAAAGTTCAGGGAGAAATAGAAGAACACGCTCACGATACCCTTAAACACACAGATGCTTCCGGAGAGACCGCAGGTAACGATATGCTCAATAAGGACGCCGATAGCTACGACCTCGACTTCGCCCTTGGCATTGTCACCAGCGAAAAACTCCTCCTCGACGAAATTGAACAGGCGATCGACCGTATCTTCGACGGCTCTTACGGCATCTGCGAAGTCACAGGCAAACCAATACCTAAGGAGCGCTTGTTAGCCGTCCCATTCACACGCTGCTCCCTCGAAGGCCAAAAAGAACAAGAACGGAAAAATGCTGCCCTTAGGAAAAAACCTGTCGACGAGGGCGTCTTTACCCGCGACGACGATGACGACGATATACCACTCACTTACACAGAAGAAGAATCCGATTTATAAAAGACGGTGTAAAATCGCGTGAAAACTCGTTTCGCGCATTGTAGAACTTTGACAGCATTTTTTAGGTTTTTTTACGAATTAATAACTGATGAAAGGGAAGACCGTTGAAAAATGAGCCTATAGCCAGGCCCGAACGACGAGAACGCCGCTAGAGGACATTTTGCAATGGTCTTACACATGAGAGCAAAAGATTTTTTCAATATAGATGAGATTTTCAGATTTAAGGGTATATTTGATAGAGAACTGGGACCGTGGGAGTGGGTAAAGTTGGTAGGGATGGCGTTGGAAGGTGTGGATTTTTCGCAGTCGGAGCGGTACAAGATACCTCCAGGATTATTTGTTGGGGAAAAGGTTTTTTTTGAAAGAGGGGTGAAGTTGCCGCACTTTGGAACAATCGAGGGTCCGGCGTACATTGGGGAGGGGAGCGAGCTGCGACCTGGCGTCTACATTCGGCAAAACGTGATTGTCGGTAAACGTTGTGTTCTCGGCAACAGTTGCGAATTTAAGAATTGCCTGCTCTTGAACGACGTCCAGGCGCCACATTTTAACTACGTTGGAGATTCCATTCTCGGCAACCACAGCCACCTCGGCGCAGGTGTCATCTTGGCCAACCTCCGACTCGACTCCCAGCCCATCCGCGTCAAAACACTCAATGGTTTCATCGATACCGGTATGCGCAAACTTGGCGCTGTCCTCGGTGATTCCGCCCAGGTCGCTTGCAACTCCGTCCTCAACCCAGGTACCCTTGTTAAACCTCATCAACATGTTTTGCCACGGCGATAAAGACCTATGCAAAATGCCGTGAAAGCTCGTTTCGCGCTGCGTCGACTGCCTCACGTACGTCTGTGTACGCTACGGCAGGTCGTGCTCGCGCAAAGCCAAGCTTTGACAGCATTTTTCACAGGTCTTTGCTCATTAAAGAAAGAACGATATAGCTTCCACTCGCAAAAAAAAGGGTTTTCCGCAAAATGCGTTTCGGTGCTAATATTTCCTTTCTTTTTTGCTGCTTGTGGGGAGGTGCCGAAGGTGGAGCGCGGTGGGCACGCGTTACCGGAGGATGTATGTGTTGTGGGGAACGGGGTGGGGGAGTACGGTGGTGTTTTTGTATTGTCGGGGGCTGATGAGCCAAAAAGTTTCAATTTCCTGGTCTCATTGGACCACACATCGAGTCAAGCACAGGGGTATTTATTCAACGCGTTGATCGATTTCAACCCGATGACGCAGTCATTTGAGCCGGCCCTGGCGAAGAGTTGGGAAGTCGCGGAGGACCACCGACATTTCCGCTTTGAGCTGCGTAAGGGCGTGTGTTGGAGTGACGGTGTGCCGTTGACGGCAGACGATGTGATTTTTACCTGGGATTGTATTTTTGATAAAAGTTACCCGAACCGTTATGCAGGTCAATTCACGATAGGCGGCGAAGCGTTGAAGTACGAGAAGGTGGATGACTTTACGGTGGTCTTCGAGACGGCCAAGCCGTTTGCGCCGTTCTTAAACGACATCAGCTCGATACAGGTGTTGCCGAAACACTGCCTGTGGGAACGGTTCCAGGACGGGACACTCTTGGAGGCCTGGTCGATGCAAACGGCGATCGACGACCCCCGTAGCATTGTAGGAACAGGGCCGTTCACCATTGACCGCTATCACCCGTCAGAGTACATTCTACTGCGCGCGAACCCGCACTACTGGAAGGCGGACAAAAAGGGCCAACGTTTGCCGTACATCGACTTTCTCATCACGCAGTTTGTGAGCGACGTGAAGACGCAGGTGATCTTGTTTGCGACCGGCCAGACAGACGCGTCGAACATTCCATCGAGCGACGTTGTTTGGGTGCAGGCGGCGGCGAAGACGTACGACTTCACGCTCTACAACCGCGGCCCCGACGGCAGCATCTCGTTTATTTGGTTCAATCAACACCCGGGATCGCGAGACGGCAAGCTCTACATTGAGCCCTACAAGTTGAAATGGTTCCAAAACCAGGCCTTTCGGCAGGCGATTATGTACGGATTCAACAGACAGGGGCTATTGGAGTCCGTCTATTCGAACGACGGCCGGCCGATCCATTCAATCATTGCCGAGGCAAATATCAAGTGGTATAACCCTCATGTCCGTCAATACCCGTATGATCCCGGCCGTGCCCGGGCACTGCTCGCGCAAAACGGCTTTAGACTGAAGAACAGCGAGCTCTTCGACATGGATGGCCACAGTGTCGCCTTTTCTCTGATCGTCAACGATGGCAGCCCGCTCACATCCGGTTGCGCCACGACCTTTTGCCAAAACATGGAAGCTCTCGGCATTCACGTGCGCGTTCAGTATCTCGACTTCGGCGCGCTGCTCGACAAGGTTTCAAATAACTTTGACTACGAGGCCTCCATTATGGGCTTTACGGGCGGCGGTGATCCATCTGGCGGCAAGGCGATCTACCGCAGCGACGGCAACATGCACCTCTGGTACCCAAACCAGAAGCAGCCAGCAACACAATGGGAGGCCGAAGTGGACGCCATTTGGGAACAACAGGAGTCCGAATTTGACGAGGACAAACGCATTGCCCTCATTCACCGCATGCAGGCCATCTTCAGTGAACAACTGCCCCTGCTCTTCCTAAACACCCCCAACCGCTACACCGGTGTCAAAAATAAATGGCACAATGTCCAAATTCCACCTATGGACTCGATGCTATGGAACATCGACTGCCTGTGGGAAAGACCATTGCAAAATGGTCTCTAGCGGCGTTCTCGTCGTTCGTGCTAAGTCACGTACCAACGTACGCTCCTGTCGCACTCATTCCTCGGGCCTTGCTATAGAGCCATTTTTCAACGGTCTTTCAAAACAGATATAGCGCCCAAATGTGTTTCGCTTAAAAAGTGTTTTGGAAGTGGTCCGGAGAAACATTTTATTCTATATAAAATATAAAAGGTTTCCCCGGGGCGAATGACGGCATTGAGCCTTACTCCTTTGTTTCAGCGATTTTCTGGTAGAAGGCGTAATGTTTCTTGATAGTTTCTTCGGCGAAGGCCTCCAATGCTTTGGCGCGTTCCGGGTTTGACTGTTGCAACATGCGGTAGCGGCCCTCGTTGGAGATGTAGTCGTGGAGGGGGATCTTTGGTGCGCCCGAGTCCAGTTTCATTGGATTTTCGGCGTCGCGAGGGTCGTAGCGGTAGAGTGGCCAGTGTCCACATTCGACTGCCTTCTTTTGTTGATCCATGCCTATATTGAGGTCATAGCCGTGGGCTATACAGTGGCTGTAGGCGACGACGAGAGACGAATGCTCATACGAAGTGGCTTCGGTGAAGGCCTTGAGTGTCTGTTGGTAATTGGCGCCCATGGCGACTTGCGCGACGTAGATGTTGCCGTAGGAGACGGCGAGCAGGCCGAGGTCCTTTTTTGGAGTGGGTTTGCCGGCCGCGGCGAACTTGGCGATGGCACCAATGGGTGTTGCCTTGGACTGTTGACCGCCCGTATTGGAATAAACTTCGGTGTCGAGGACGAGAATGTTGACGTTCTTTTGGCTCGCGAGGACGTGATCGAGGCCTCCATAGCCGATGTCGTACGCCCACCCGTCGCCGCCGATGATCCAGACAACCTTATCGACGAGGTAATCAGCCAAATCGAGGAGCCATGTGGTGTCCTTTGACTTCGCCAATTTCGTCTTGAGGGTCTGAACGCGCTTGCGTTGTTCGGCAATGCCATTATCGGAGCTCTGGTCGGCCTCCAAAATGGCCTTAACGAGCTCATCGCCGACTATACCTCCGCTCTTGGCGAGTATTTCACGGGCCATCGATTGTTTCTTGTCGAGAGCGAGACGCATGCCCAAGCCGAATTCGGCGTTGTCTTCGAACAGCGAATTTGCCCAAGCTGGGCCGCGGCCATCCTTGTTTTTGGTATAGGGGGTGGTTGGCAAGTTGCCGCCATAGATCGAGGTGCAGCCCGTCGCATTGGCGATCACGAGACGGTCGCCGTAGAGCTGGGTGAGCAGTTTGATGTACGGTGTTTCTCCGCAACCCGCGCAGGCACCGGAAAATTCGAACAGAGGCTCGCGTAACTGTGATGTTTTCAGGTCGAGAGGCAATGGCTTTTCTGGATAAGGAATGTTTTCAAAGAAGGCGAAGTTTTCCTTTTCTGCCTCAAAAATGGGATCCTTGCTGACCATATCGATGGCCTTGTGATTGGGGTTAGCCTTGTCTTTTGCGGGGCACATGGCGACGCAGAGACCGCAACCGGTACAATCTTCGGGCGCGACCTGGATGGTGAACTTGTGATTGGCGCAATCACGCGATTTGAAGTCGGTCGAGCAGAAGTTTTTTGGGGCGTCCTTGAGGGTCGACTCCGGGTAAAACTTCGCCCTGATGGCTGCATGTGGGCAAATGAGGGCGCAGCGATTGCACTGAATGCAGATAGAGGGATCCCAATGGGGAATTTCCTGAGCAATATTGCGCTTTTCAAACTTCGCCGTACCCGTTGGCCAGGTTCCATCGTAGGGGAACGCGCTGACCGGCAAGCAATCACCCTTGTTGGCCATCATCGCGAGTGTCGTCTTTTTGACAAAATCAGGCGCGTCTTTGGGCAGCGTTACACCGAAGTCGTACGTGGCCGTTACCTGACTGGGCACCTTGACTTCGTGCAGGTTTGCGAGGGTGGCGTCGACGGCGGCAAAGTTCTTTTCGACAATCGCTTCGCCCTTCTTACCGTAAGTCTTTTCAATGGCCTTTTTGATCTTTGCAATCGCTTCATCGCGCGGCAAAATGCCAGAAATGGCGAAGAAGCAGGTCTGCATGATCGTGTTGATGCGTGAGCCCATGTCGTTATCCTTGGCGACCTTGTAGGCGTCGATGGTGTAGAATTTTGCCTTCTTTTCGATCAGGTGACGTTGGGCGGATTGCGGCAGGGTATTCCACACGGTGTCCGCGGAGTGGGCTGAGTTGAGGAGAAAGATGCCGTTCATGTCGAGGGCATCGAGGACGTCGTATTTGTCCAAGAACTGCGGCTGATGGCAGCCTAGGAAGCGAGCATTTTTGATGAGGTACGGCGCGTGGATTGGTTTGGGGCCGAATCGCAAGTGGGAGACCGTCATGGCGCCCGATTTTTTGGAATCATAGACGAAGTAAGCTTGCGCGTAATTGTCGGTCTCGTCGCCGATGATCTTGATGGTGTTCTTGTTGGCTCCAACAGTGCCGTCGGCGCCCAGTCCGTAGAAGACGCTGCTAAACTCGTCACCCTTTTTGAGCGAAAAGTTGGCGTCGATCGAGAGTGAAGTGTGAGTGACGTCGTCGACGATGCCCACCGTAAAGTGGTTTTTGGGGTTGTCTTTTTTGAGCTCATCGAAGACGGCCTTGGCGGTGTTGGGAGCGAATTCGTTGGATCCAAGACCGTAACGTCCGCTGATGACGCGAATAACGGTGTCATCATTTTCGCGAAGAGCTGTAACGACGTCCTGGTAGAGGGGTTCGCCCAATGATCCTGGCTCTTTGGTGCGGTCGAGCACGGCGATTTTTTTAACGCTCTTTGGCAACGCGGCTATAAAGTGTTTGAGTGAGAACGGCCGGTAGAGGTGAACCTTGAGTACGCCTGTCTTTTCGCCCTTGGAATTGAGCCACTTGGATGTCTCTTCGAGGGTCTCCGTTCCAGAGCCCATCGCAATGACGACGCGGTCCGCATTGGCATCGCCGACGTAGTCAAAGAGCTTGTAGGTGCGGCCGGTGAGCTTGCCAAATTGTTCTAGCAATGAGGCCACGCTTTCGGGTGTCGCGTCGTAGAAACCGTTGGCGGCCTCGCGACATTGGAAAAATACATCTGGGTTTTGGGCAGTTCCACGCAGAACAGGGCTATCGGGCGTCAATGCACGATGCCTGAAAGCCAAAATCGCCTTTTCGTCGATCATCTGCTTCAGGACGTCGTCAGAAATGTGGCTGTAGGTGTTGATCTCGTGTGAGGTCCGGAAGCCGTCAAAGAAGTGTAGGAAAGGTATGCGAGTCTTGAGGGTCGCCGCATGAGCCACGCAAGCGAAGTCGTGGGCCTCTTGCACCGAATTCGATGCCAACAACGCAAACCCACATTGACGACACGCCATAACGTCAGAATGGTCGCCGAAAATGGACAACGCGTGCGCCGCTATGCTTCTCGCCGAGACGTGCATACAGAAGGGCATCAGTTCACCGGCAATTTTGTACATATTGGGAACCATCAGAAGAAGTCCCTGAGACGCCGTAAAGGTCGTTGTCAGCGCGCTGCCCTGCAGGGCTCCGTGAACGGCACCAGCGACACCGCCCTCTGCTTGCAGCTCCGTCACTTCCGGAGTGATACCCCAAATGTTCTTTTTGCCCTGAGCCGACCACTCGTCACAAAATTCCGCCATCGGTGACGACGGCGTAATGGGATAAATCGCAACTAATTCGCTCAAACGATAGGCCACAGACGCTGTCGCCTCGTTTGCATCTTTGATTGTTTTGTCCTTCATAGATTCCCTAGACTCTGGCGGGAAATCTTCGAAAGTTCAACAAAAAAAGACTAGAGCCACTTGTTCAATATGCTAGTCAATCGATAACTAGCAAGTGCCAATCGCGTCTCCGATAAATCCTTGGCGTTTTTCAGGTCTTTTCTGTCGGAAAAAGGGTTGAGGTTAAACTGATCCATGTCTTCAATATATAGGTAAACGTCTTTGCCAATGGTATAACTTTTTTCGGCCCAAGCCCTGAGATCGCTGACGGTTTCCATAGAGATCGCTTCGTCGAAAAACTGCTCTGGTGGATGATTTTCATAGAGATGATTGGCGTAAGCAACGGGATTGAGCTCGTCTAACTTCAGAATAAACATGCGGTCCCAAAAGGAATGCAGGCTGTCGTTTGCAAAACCACGTGGCGTAAACTTTGTCTTAAATCCTCCGTGATCTCCCTGTGGAAATTCATCTGACCAATGTGTTATGCAGTGAGCTGGACAATTCAGATCGCCAATCAGGTGCGCGATCCAGGCAAACATCATCAGGAAATCTTTATCGTCCGAGAGTTCGTCAAATGTTTTCGCGCCGCAAAAAACGTCGGTATGGTGGCGCGTCAACTCAACCAATAACGACTTGAGTTTTACTAAGAGTTGGCCCTTGTCTTCTGTTTTGCCAGGAACGCTTCTAGAATCAAAGGCAATGTCCTGAAAATGCCAGTTTTTACTATCTGGCATATCATCGCGTATAGTGTCTGCCCAATAACAAACTTTGGCAAATGAGTCGAATGCTGGAAAGTATTTTGAAAAATTGGCTACGAGCGTGTCAACTTTGGCCCGAGTCCCGTCTTCCAGCAAGGCGTACGTGAGGTGCGCCATCGCTTCATGTCCTTTTGACGACCACGAAAAAAGCCCTTGCGGGCCAAGTATGCACAAGAGCACTATGAGTTTCGTGTATTTTGCGTCGATTGTAAATAATTGACGTAACAAGTAACGAGATGTTTGCTTCATAAGTTTTCTCCCGGAACTTGTCGAAGCAGAATGCGTGCCAAGACCGTTGCAAAATGGCACTAAATCTCGTTTTGTCTAGTTTGTGGCGACTTGAGGAGGGGCGAGTGAGACCCAGTCGGTCATGATGCGGAGGGCTTCGCGCATGTAGATGTCGAAGGAGGGCAGTTTTTCAGGTTCCTTGCCTTCTTGTTGAGTGCTGATATCAGGGGTCGTCAGAATCTGGTTTTCTGTGGCTCCCTTGGTCTTAGTGCCTTGGGCGACGTCGAGGAGGACCTCATCGTACTTGTAATTGTTTTTAGCCATCTCGCGGATCTTCTTTTCGGCGACATCGACAAAGACGCGGTCCTGCTTTCTCATTTGTTGACGCTCTTCAAAGTTTAGAGAAAAGGTCTTTTGGCTCTGTTTTTCCTTGAAGCGGGCAATGCGGTCCTTGAGGAAGCTGAACTCATCTAGCTGGCTTTGACGCACCTGGCTCCATTCGCGCAACTTTTGGGTGATTGGGGGCAATGGGGCATTAAAACTGTTTTTGGCTAGGTCGTAATTCCATTGTGTAGGTTCAATGGCATCCCAGTCTAGGGCGTGTGGGAGGTCAGATTCGCCAATCGGTAGGTATTGATTGAAAGATGGCATGGCGATGTCGGATTCGACGCCGCGTTTTTGTGTCGATGAGCCATCGGGGCGGTACCATTTCTGAATCGTGATCTTTGCCGTTCCCAAGTAGGGCTGCGTGCGCGGGAGAAAGGAGAGGCGGTCCATCTCGATGACGGCCTGAACGGTGCCTTTTCCGTGGGTGGAGGGGTCGCCGACGAGGAGGGCGCGGTGATGACTTTGGAGGGCTCCGGCGACGATTTCGGCTGCGGATGCGCTGAAGCGAGAGACGAGAACGATGAGGGGGCCTTTCCAGACGACGTTGTTGCCCTTATCGCTGTAGGTGGTGATGTTGCCCTTCATGTCTTTGACTTGGACAACGGGACCCGGGACAAAGAGACCCGTGAGCTCAATGGCCTCATCGAGCAAGCCGCCGCCGTTGAAGCGGAAATCGAGAACAATGCCCTCTACGTGCATCGCTTTGAGTTTTAAGAGGAGCTCCTTGACGTCATCAGAGGTGTTATTGTCGTGTCCGTTGTGGGTGTCACTGCCGTAGAAGGAGGGCAGGTCGATCACGCCAATTGCCACCATGCGGTTGCCCTGTGGAATGTGGTAAACGCGGGCCTGTGCCAAATTTTCGGTGATTTTGATCTCGTCGCGTGTCAGAGTGACCGTCTTGCGATTGGATGGGTCGCCATTGGCGGGCTCGATGAGGAGGCGAACAATGGTTCCCTTTGGGCCGCGAATCAGTTTGACCGCTTTAGCCAACTTCATACCAACGATGTCAACCATGGGGCCCTCTTCTTGCCCAACGGCGAGAATCTTGTCACCGGGCAGTATGGCCTTGGTCTTCTCGCTGGGGCTGCCTGGGAAAATCTCGTTGACGGTGCAGTAGCCTTCCTTGGTTGACAAGTAGGCGCCAATGCCCACCAGCGAGTTTTTGAGTGCGACCGAGAAGTCTTCCATCGAGTCGAGCGACAGGAAGCTCGAATGGGGGTCGAATTGGTGCGACAATGTGTTTAGAAAGAGCTCCTGGACGTCTGTGGAGTCGATGGTGTCGAGGTTCTTGTCGAGCGTCTCATAACGCTTGCGAACGGCTTCCTTGGCCTTGTTGAGGGTCTCTTTGTCAACGGCGTGGATGTCGAACTGCTCCTTTTCTTGGCCTAAAATCTCATTGAGCAGCTCGTACTTCAGGCGGCGCGTCCAGAGGTCATCGGCTTCAGCCTTGTCTTTGGGGTAGGGCGCGTTTTGACGGTCTGGTGAAAAGGTCTCTCTTTGTGTGAAATCAAACGGCTTCTCGATGCGGTCAAGGACCCACTCGATGCGGGCTTCGGCATTGTGCTTATAGGCATCAAAAATCTCAAACGCGGGCGCCAAGCTGCCTCCTTGCAGCAACAGGTCCATGGAGCCCTTGTAACGGTTGATAAAGTTTTCTATTTCCGGTTGCGTGAAAAACGAGCGATTGAAGTCCAGGTCGGCAATGTACTCTTCGAGAAAAGACGCAAAATTGACGCTCGCAACCGATTTCCCCTGATAATGTAACTCTTCCAGGAAACGAATAAAATACAACGTTTCCGTCCGCATCTTTGCCGTCGGCTGTAGGGGCGTTTCTACGGCTGTGTTGCCTGCTATAGCCCACGAACAAAGCAACAATAAACTGTACGAAAGCACCTTCATCTTCTTTATAATTCGTCTAGAGACACCCACTTCTTGAGGGGAGATTAGGTATCATTTGTAAAAACCAACCACTTGTCAATGGTACTCCTCGTTTTTTAAAGAACCGACAGGTTTGAGACAGCTAGAAAAAATTTCGCTAATGATTGAGGCGAAATCGATGGCTGGTGCTTTCACACTTGACGCGATCGAGCATTCCAATTAGCATTGAAGGGGAATGGATCAGACAGTTATATTGGACTTCACTACGCGCGCGTTGGTGCTCGTGCTCGTGCTCTCCATGCCACCCATTCTAGTGGCTACGTTTGTCGGCTTGATTGTGAGCCTCTTGCAGGCCTTGACTCAAATTCAGGAACAGACGCTCGGTTTTGCCATCAAATTGATCTGCATAACGGTCATTTTAATGCTGACGGCGCACTGGATGGGCGGTGAATTGTTGCGTTTCGCCAGCTACATTTTCGAACGCTTTCCATCCATGACATCTTAAAAACGGAATGCTTAAAATTGGGCAATGCAATCAATTAAATTTTTCTCTATTTTAAATGATACAAATGACTGATAATAAATAAGGAAGACCGTTGAAAAATGGTTCTATAGCAAGGCCCGAGGAATGAGGGCAACGGGAGCGTACAGCGGTACGTGACCTAGCCCGAACGACGAGAACGAAGCTAGAGCCCATTTTGCAATGGTCTTAAATATGGTGGATGTAGAACCCATAAAGTTTTTCATGTTAGCGATAGCGTTATCGGTGACGCGTTTGACGGCTGTCATGACGGCCATGCCGGTCTTTGGGACGGAAGTTTTCGGCGGGGCGATCGCTAAAAACGTCGTCATGTTGGCGCTGTCGATGGTGCTCATTCCGATGATTTTGCCAAACGTGCCACACGAGTTGCCATTTTTGACTCTCTTTCCTCTGATGATTAAAGAGGGCCTGGTCGGCATGATTATTGGCTTTCTGGGTGGGTTTTTGTTTTACGTCGTACAGGGCGTTGGCTCAATCATCGACACCCAACGCGGCGCCTCCATCGGCTCTCTGATCGACCCTGCAACGGGCTCCGAAGTCTCTATTTTTGGCGACTTTTTGACAAAAATCCTCATCACTATGTTTTTTGTCTCCAGCGGGTTTATGGGATTTTTGACGATTATCTATAATAGTTACACCGTGTGGCCCGTCATGTCGATCTTCCCAAACATGGACAAGGCGTTTTTAGACTATTTTCTCGCCTTCATGAACGATTTCTTTGAGCTCATATTGTCGTTCGGTGGGCCGATCGTGTTTACTCTCTTTCTCGCCGAATTTGGCCTTGGCATGATCACTCGTTTCGCGCCTCAACTGAACGTGTTTTTCCTCGCCATGCCCATTAAAAGTGTCTTGGCCGTCTTCTTTCTCATTCTCTACATGACCTTTTTAACGACCTTTTTTCAAAAACACCTCCCTGATAGCCACAAAGCCAGCTTCTTTATTTCCCACTTTTTAAGTGGATCCAGCCTTCAAGAATAAAAAGAGCCTCTAATGATTAGAGGCTCTTTGTTGAAAACGCATTTTGCGCTATCTGGCATCCGTCTTGTTAAGCGAAAGACGGAGTCGTAATCTTCTGCCACTGATCCTCTCTGGCACTGCAAGCGGCCTTCCAGGCTCCACGACCGACGTGGAATTTGTGGTCGGCGTTGGCAGTCTTGACGACTGGCGACTCATAACCTTCTGAGCGGAGAATCTTTTCGAGTTCCGAGCCGAGATTTTGAATGCCGCTGCCTCCGCCTGTGAGTATGATGTTTTGAAGTGTTTCTTCAACGGCGTCTGAGGGCACGCGGGCGATCATTTCCATGGTACACTCAGCGACCTTATCGAGGAGCTCATTGCAGACGGTTCCCAAGAGCGGGCCGAATTCGAGGTATTGCGGCTTTCCGTCGACAAAGACCTTGTCCTTAATGCCTTCGCGGAGTTCGCCGGCGTAGGAGAAACGTTCTTTGATTTCGCGAATTTTGTGGATGGACAGCTGTGTTTCCGGATACTGGACCTTGATATTTTCGCTGAACTTGAGATCGAGAGCATTGCCGGCAAATGGTATGCTGATTTGGTCCTTGGCCGTTGGGTAATAGCCCTGAATGAGGCAGAAATCGGAGGTTCCTGCACCGATGTCGATAAAGATGGAGTTTTTAACAGGGTCAATATAGCCAGTTTCGTTGAGGCGGAACTCTTCGCGGAGGCCGAGGGCGGCGAGAAAGGGTTCTGGAATCATGATGACCTTGTCAAAAATACCGATGGCGACCTCGCGAATATTTTCTTGCGTTTCGGCATCGGCGCTCGCTGGCGTACCGATGACGACCTTCAGTTCGGCCTTGCGTTCTGGATCGACCTGGTTTCTCAAAAAGCGGCAATAGTCCTTGGCGACGGAGAGATTATTGATCTTTCCATCTTGCAGGGGGTATTTAAGCTCTAGGTGTAGCCGGTGTTGGAGGGCATCCTTGCCAAAAAAGACACTGGCATTGCCTGGGAGGACGTCAGACACAATGGCATCTTTGGTGTATCCTACGACGGAAGGAAACATACGCTCAAAGAACACTTGTCGTGTGTCTTCTCTGGATGCAACAATGCAGGACGTGTGTGTTCCCAAGTCAAACCCGAGCAAGACAGTGGTGTCTTTTCTTGTTTTTGGATAGACAACCGATCCCGACATTGTGTTATTGGAGGTACTCGACGATGAACTCGTCGCATGATTCGATGTATTGCTGTCCATTTCTCCATCTTGAACGATTTTTTGAACGGAAGCAAAGTTTTTTTGAAAAAATTTAAATACCTCAAAAGACCGACGCAAAATAGATGCCACTGGCTTTGCGAGAGCATGAATGCCGTAGCGTACATAGAGGTACGTGAGGCATTCAGCGGAGCGCGAAACGCATTTTGGCGCTATTTTGCGTCGGTCTTATCACATTAAGTGCAGTGTTTTTATGCCCAGGAGGTGTAATCCCGTTTCAAGCGTTGCGAGGGTGCGCGAGCAGAGAAGGAAGCGGCGCGCCTTGACATCAGTTTCGTCGACGAGGACGCGGTTGGCGTTGTAGAATGAGGAAAAGAGACTAGAGAGCTCAAAGAGGTAATGGCAGATAAAGTGCGGCCGGAGTTCATCGATCGCCTGCTTGAGGGCAAAGGGAAAAGCGACTAGCTTTTTCGCCAGGGCCAGTTCTTCAGGCGTTTCGAAGGCCGAGGCGCTATTGTCGAGGTCGAAGAGCGGCAATTGGGCTTTTCGAAAGATGGCGTGAATGCGGGCAACGGCGTAAAGCAGGTACGGCGCTGTATTGCCGTCGAACGAGAGCAGTTTATCCCAAGCAAAGACATAATCGTTGGTGCGGTTTTGGACGAGGTCCGCGTAGCGCAGGGCCCCGAGACCGACCGCCTTGGCGATGTGCTGTTTGTCGGATTCGGCGAGATCTGGGTTCTTCTCTTCGACAATGCTGTAGGCGCGCGCGATGGCTTCACGAATGAGCTCCTTGAGGCGAATGGGGTCCCCGGAACGCGTTTTGATAGCCTTGCCGTCTTCCCCCAAGATGGTGCCGAACCAGACGTGGTGCAGTTCGGGCATGGGATAATGTTTTTTTGCGAACCACTTTTTGACGGTGAGGAAAAGCTGCTGAAAATGGTCTTGTTGGCGGCCATCTGTGACGTAGACAATTTCACCAAAGCCGCATTCGAGGACTTTAAAGAGGACGGTGGCGAGGTCGGTGCTGGCGTAATTGGAGGCACCATCCGACTTGCGAATGAGAAAGGGCTGATCTTTGAATTGTTCGACGTCGCGGTGAAAGACGACCTGGGCGCCATCGCTCTCTTCCGAAACGCCACATTCGTGAAGTTCGTTGTAGACGCGATCCACCTTATCGCGGTAAAAGGACTCGCCCCAGACGTTGTCAAAAGCGATGTCCATTTCAGCGTAAATTTCGTCAAAGGCTCTATAGGAGACGGCGTTGATCTGTTGCCAGAGGTGAAGGTTTTCGGCGTCGCCCTGTTGCAGTTTGACGAGCTCGCTGCGGGCACCGTTGAGAGCCTCTTCGGAAGTCTTTGTCAACGCATAACCCTCTTTATAAAGCTTTTCGAGCTCCTCAAGCGGCTCTTGCAGGGTCGCCAGATCCACCTGATTTTTTTTGATGGCGAAGAGCAAAATGCCGAATTGAGTGCCCCAATCGCCGATGTGGTTGTCGCGGTGGACGGATGCCCCACAAAAGCGCAAAATGCGTTGGATAGACTCACCGATGATCATGGACCGCAGGTGGCCGACGTGCATTTGTTTGGCAGTGTTGGGGGACGAATAATCGATGGAGATGCGCTTGCCTTCTAAAAAGTGCTTGGCCGAAGATTGAAAGGACGTTTCTGAGGCAAAGTTTTTCAGCCAGCTCAACAGAAACCGCGGCGTCAGGCTGAAATTGATAAACCCTGGCCCGGCAACACTAATTACAGCAAGGCCATCGAGCGTCGGTTCGGATTGGAGCTTGGATGCGAGAGTTTCTGCGAGGGCGCGCGGATTTTGTTTGTTGCGCTTGGCGAAAGGCAGGACACCATTGGCTTGGAAGTCGCCAAAACGAGGGTCAGCGGGGCGAATGTCTGCAAAAA
>Ga0209417_1001206_pt1 | contig 49271 bp, 30 predicted proteins | sample RifGroF2_FD_184002 | JGI IMG/M metagenome (GOLD analysis project Ga0209417, IMG submission 184002) | Groundwater microbial communities from Rifle, Colorado, USA - Groundwater F2 (SPAdes) (version 2) | ecosystem: Environmental > Aquatic > Deep subsurface > Groundwater | place: Rifle, Colorado...
GTTTAATTTTTTTGCGTTATTTTTTTGCTACAATAATTTCACACCTCCGGTGTTTAATTTTTTTGCGTTATTTTTTTGCTACAATAATTTCACACCTTTGGTGTTTAATTTTTTTGCGTTATTTTTTTTGCTACAATAATTTCACACCTCTGGTGTTTAATTTTTTTGCGTTATTTTTTTGCTACAATAATTTCACACCTTTGGTGTTTAATTTTTTTGCGTTATTTTTTTGCTACAATAATTTCACACCTCTGGTGTTTAATTTTTTTGCGTTATTTTTTTTGCTACAATAATTTCACACCTCTGGTGTTTAATTTTTTTGCGTTATTTGTTTTGCTATAATAATTTCACACCTATGGTGTTTAGGATATTTAATTATTGTGGTTATTATGATAGCGTTTAGGTATAAGGAGGAATTGGCATAAAAGTCTTTATTATATTTTGATTGCGAAGCGTCAGAAGAGGAAGAGGGTAATTGAATTAATAATAATAAAAATAAATATTTTAAAAAAAAAGTTGTTATTTTAATAACAATAAGTATATTTGCTAAAATTAAATCACTATTTAATATGGATTTGAAAAAAATACTATTACTACTTTTCCTCAATTTTATTGGTTTTAGCTTTTTATTTGCACCACCGCCTCCTCCTAATCCAGATGACGCATTATCTATTCCATTGCAGGGGAGCGAATTAATGCTAATATTGGCTGGAGGATTCTTTGCAATATACACATTATACAGACACAGAGCGAAATCTAATGTTGCAAAGAAAAACTAAAATATACTTTTTATTTATTTCCTTTTTACTATTATTTATCTCATCGGATGCGCAAGTAGTTTCAGGAAAAGGATGGAACTTCGCTGTCAATATGGGCTATTACTTTCCTGATAAATATAATGCAAATTTTTATAATGGGAGTGGTCGTAACTCAATAGATAATGTTATAAATCAAAATAGTGTTTCGTATAATCCAGACGATGTTTATTATAACAATAATTATCAAACATTAAAAGAGGATGTGTTTGGCGGTTATGATTTTGAAGTAGCAGAATTACCTCAAAACATGAGGTATAATAATGTAATGAGCTATGGATTTAATATAAGATATTTTTTAAGTGAATATATTAGTTTGTTTGGGGATTTTAATGTTTCGAAGCTAAAAACAGTAGATGTGTTTACGATAGATGTGTTAAAAAATAGGAGTATATCTTACATTAATTTGGATAATATTTATCAGGCTACAATTGCAGGTGAAGAAGATAGGATGAATTTTAATATTGGATTGCAAATGCTTTTAGGTAATGAAAGGGTAAGACCATTTATAGAAGGGGGAATTAATTTAAATAATGTAAAAGTAAAGAAAAACCAGATAGATATAGGAGGATATGTTTTTGATATTTTCAACCCTGAAGATAAATATTATAATATACAACAAGGAGGGATTGGCACTGGAATATTTGCAGGAGGAGGCTTAAAGTTATTTTTTGCGAATAGTTATTCTATTGATTTTGGAATGAATTTTTTCATGTCGCAGTTCAAATTACTGGAACCATATAAATATCAATCTGAAAAAATAATTTTTTTGAGATTGGGAATAGATTTAAAACGCAAAAAGGCTGAAGAAACGCCAGAGGAAACAGTAGAATAGAATTTCATTATCTCTGGAAGGAATAGTTTTCTAGTGTTAACACGAGCAATTTAATATTCATGTAATAATGACACGACAAGAGGCTGAAATATTATTAAGCACTTCATTTAAAATAGATAGTTTCTATGATGAACAATGGGAAACTATTGAAAAATTACTAAACAAAGAGAGAGTATTACTTATTGAAAAAACGGGTTTTGGAAAATCATTGTGTTTTCAGTTTCCTGCAATTATATTCGAAGGGACAACAGTTGTTTTCTCCCCTTTAATAGCATTAATGAGAGATCAGGTGAAAAAACTTAACTCGCTTGGCATTTCTGCAAAGTGTATTAATAGTGAGCAAACACAAGAAGAAAACGCTCAAATTATAAATGAGGCAAAGAAAGGAGAAATAAAAATCCTATATATTGCTCCAGAGAGACAAGAAAATACAGAATGGATTGAAGCAACACGACTAATCAATTTATCAATGCTTGTTATTGATGAGGCTCATTGTATTTCTGTTTGGGGACATGATTTTAGACCGTCATTTCGTCGGATTATTAATTTAGTTAACCTGTTACCGAATGATTTGCCTATATTAGCTACTACAGCTACGGCAACAAATAAAGTAGAGTTAGACATAGCAAGACAAATGAGAGGAAATCTAACTGTTATTAGAGGCAGTTTATTGAGAAATAATCTTCGATTGTTTGTTGTCAAAGTAAATTCGGAAGATGAGAAATTGATATGGCTTGGTAAAAATATAGAAAAAATAGGAGGTTCTGGTTTATTATATACAGGGACGCGAGTTGATACTGAAATATATTGTAGGTGGTTTACACATTTGAATATAAAATCAATAGGTTATAATGCTGGGCTTGATTCTGAATCAAGGATATCAATAGAAAATGGCTTGATTAATAATGATTGGAAATGTGTTGTTTCAACAAATGCTCTAGGTATGGGTATTGACAAGCCAGATATTCGCTTTATTATTCATACGCAGATACCTCAGTCGCCCATTCATTATTATCAAGAAATAGGTAGGGCAGGTCGAGATGGGAAAGCTGCTTATATTATACTTTTTTATAATCCAGAGGACAGAAAACTTCCAGAAGCTTTTATTGAAGGAGGAAGGCCTCCTGTTTCTAAATATGAAAAAGTTATAGATTTGCTTAAAACAGAAATGTTAGGGTTAAGAGATATTACAAGGAAAATGAATTGTAAGCAAACACCTATTGAAATAATAATAGCAGATTTATTAGACCAAAAGATTATTTTAAAAAACAGTAAAAATAAGTACGAACTTAAAACAAATGCCCCACAATTAGATTCCGAAATATTTGAAGAATTAAGAAATATCAAGCATAATGATTTGGATAAAATGATTGAGTATGTAGAGACAGACCAATCCAGAATGAAGTTTTTATGTGATTATTTAGGAGATAACTCTATAACCGAATTTAACAATTGTGATAATACAGGATTAAAGAAAATCATAGTGGAAACATCTTCAGAGTGGCAAGAAAGATTGCAGGCATTTCGTGAAAACTATTTTCCAAAACTGGATGTTGAGGCAGTAAAAACAAATTTGATTAATGGTATTGCTGCATCATATTATGGATTTCCGAATGTAGGAGATGCAATACATCGTAGTAAATATGGAAATGCGGGGGATTATCCTGACTTTTTGCTTAAACTAACATTGCAGGCATTCAGAAAGAAGTTTGGTCAAGAAGTATTTGACATCATATTATATGTGCCATCAACAAAATCAGGGGATCTTGTTAAAAATTTTGCAATAAAAATTTCTCAGGTATTAAAATTTCCAATATCACATGATTTGATAAAGATAAAACAAACACAAGAACAGAGGATATTAGAAAATAAATATTTAAAAACAGATAATGTAAAAAATGCTTTTTTATTTAAAGTTCCAGATGAAATAAAGGGAAAAAGTATTTTATTGATTGATGACATAATTGATAGTGGAGCAACAATAAAAGAAATAGGCAAGCACTTAACTAATTTAGGAGCAGCCAAAATAGCTCCATTAATAATTGCAAAAACAGTAAAAGGAGATGTATTATGAATAAAGATGCTTCTTATTGGATTGCTATTGCTCATTTGCCAAGATGGGGATACTTAAAAATAAACAGTCTTATTGTTAACTTTTATCATGAAAATAAATTGTCACCAGAAGAGTTTTTTCAATTAAATAAACAAGACTGGAGAACAATTTATAATTTAGATGATAATCAAATAAATGATTTAGTGCAAGCAAAAGCAGATCTTCCAAATAATGCGTTTTTAGCTGAATCATTGTATAATGATGGTTATGAATTAATTTCAATAACATCACCTGATTATTCCAAAACATTAAAGTCAAATCTAAAGACTTCTCATTCTCCATCATTGCTATATGTTAAAGGCAATAATAAAATATTAAATAAACAATCTATAGCTATTGTCGGGTCAAGAAATGCTTCTGAAAGGTCCTTAGAATTTACTGATAACATTTCAAAATTAGCAAGCTTGGATAAAAAAGTTGTAGTTAGCGGTTTTGCAAAAGGAGTTGATAAGCAAGCATTAGATTCTGCGATTAAGTATTCAGGTCAAAGTATTATTGTTCTACCTCAAGGGATTAGTACTTTTTCAGTTGGATTTAAAGCATATTACAAGCAAATAGTAAATGGCGATGTTTTAGTATTAAGTACATTTCCGGCTAAAGCGACATGGAAATCCGAATTAGCAATTGCACGTAATCCAATAATATATGGCTTATCTGAGGAAATCTATATTGCCGAATCTGGAGAAAAGGGAGGGACATGGTCAGGAGCTATTGATGGTTTAAAAAGGAATAGAAGAATATTTGTAAGAAACCCAGAAGCAGACGAAAAAGTAGCAAATAAGTTATTAATAAAAAAAGGAGCAATTCCCGTTGATTTTAATGGGAATCAAATAGAACTTAATCGTAAAGTTAATAGTATTGAATCAAATAATCAAACACAAGAACAACTAAAATTACCTTTATAATTTTATACTTTTTTTGATGAAAATAATAAGCAATATTTTATGGATGTTTACATTTTAAAATATTGGGGACACTCAATAAAAAATGAATACTTTTGTTATCTTATTAAATAACTTATTACATATGGTAACAAATTTTGATAAAACGACTTATAGGAAAGGCACTAATAGTGTTAAGTGGGACTTAGTTGATATGATATTTAAAGGAGATGATTTGCTGCCTATGTGGGTTGCCGATATGGATTTTGAGTCACCTGAGTGTGTTAAAGAATCAATATTAGATATTGCAAATAAAGGTATTTTTGGTTATTCAGCTTGTTTGGAAAAGTATTACAATTCGATTGTTAAATGGTATTATAAAAGGCATTCCACAATTATCAATAATGATTGGATTAGTTATACTCCAGGTACGGTTACATCACTTAACATGCTAATACAGTCATTTACAAAAGAAGGAGATGGCATAATAGTGCAACAGCCTGTTTATTATCCATTTTTTAATTCTATTTTGAATAATAATAGGAAAGTTGTTAATAATCCATTACGATATAATAATGGAAGGTATAATATAGATTTTGATCATTTGAATAAAATCATAGAGGAAGAAAATCCAGTAATGATGATTTTATGTTCTCCACATAATCCAGTTGGTAGAGTTTGGGAAAAGGAAGAGTTGACAACTTTAAGTTATATTTGCAATAAGCATAATATTTTTGTCATATCTGATGAGGTTCATTCGGACTTGGTTTTGTTTGATAATAAGCACTTGCCTTATATTGGTATAGATACTGCCAATATTTTAAATTCAGCCACATGTATATCTCCGAGTAAGAGTTTTAATATGGCAGGTTTGCATATTAGTAATGTTATAATTGCAGATAGTAAGAAGAGAGAAATTTTTAGATCACATTTAAATAAATGTGGCATTGAATGGCCCAATATTTTTGCGACAGAAATTCAAAGTGTTGTTTATGAAAAAGGCGATTTATGGCTAAAAGATTTGATAGCATATATAGAGTCAAATATGCTTTATTTAGATAGTTTTTTAAAATTGAATATGCCAGAAATACATTTAGTGAAGCCAGAGGCCACATATTTAGCATGGCTTGACTTTAGAAATTTAAATAAAGAGGAAACAGAAATAAATAAAATATTAATAAATGAATCAAAAATTGCATTAGACTATGGAAGTATGTTTGGGAAAGAAGGAAATGGTTTTCAAAGAATTAATGTAGCTTGTAGTCAAGAATTATTGAAAAAAGCATTAGAAAATATAAATAACACCTTATTTAGAAAATAAAGTTAATTTTACAGTCTTTTTTAAATCAAACAACATAATGACATTTAATTATCTATTCGTTGTAAATCCCAATGCTGGAACTAAATCAAAGGATTCAATAATTCAATTAATTGATATTTTGTTTGATTGTAAATATAATTACAAAATAATATATTGGACAAATGCAGATGAAGATATAATAGCTAAAATACAAAAAGAGCTAAGCGAAGATATCAAAACTATTGTTGTTGCAATAGGAGGAGATGGTACGGTTAATATGGTATCTAAGTCAATAGAGGGGACACAGCATGTGTTAGGAATTATTCCTATAGGTTCTGGGAATGGCCTTGCAAGGCACCTACAAATTCCTATGAATTACATTAAAGCTGTGGATTTTATATTTGAAAAGAAATGGCGAATAGAAGCAATAGATACATGTGAAGTAAATAGTAAAAGTTTTTTCTGCACTTCTGGAGTAGGTTTTGATGCGCATATAGGAAGTTTGTTTGCCAAGAATAAAAGCAGAGGTTTAAAAACATATACCAAAATGGTTATTAAAGAGTTTTTTAGTTATAAAAAACAAGGTTATCAAATAAAATTATCAGATAAAACGATTGATAGGTCGGCATTTCTAATTACTGTTGCTAATGCAAACCAGTATGGTAATAATGTATTTATCTCTCCTATGTCAAAAATTAATGATGGCTTAATGAATGTAGTAGTTATAAGAAAGGTTAATATTTTTAATGTTATTCCTCTTGCAATAAGGCTCTTTAATAAGACTATTCATAAGTCAAAGCATGTTGAAACATACCTTACAAGTAATTTAGAAATTGTAAGAGAAACATCAGGAGCAATTCATTATGATGGAGAGCCAACAATTGATGGCGAAAATTTGATTTATTCTATTAAGAAGAAAAATTTGAATGTTTTGGTTAAAAGAAGGATAAAATCAATTTGATGTAATCAAGATTTTAACAATTAACTCCATTTCAAAAGCAAATTAGTCATTAGAAAAAATATAATTGATGGCGTTTAGGTATAATACTAAATTGTTATCAAGTTTGTGATTTAGATTGTTGTATAAAGGGATAATGCCACACCTACGGTGTTTAACCCAAATTAGTCATTAGGATTTTTTGATAATAACAAATTCAAATTAATAGCTCCGAAGGAGCGAAACAATAGTAACCACCTGCGAAGCGGGTGGCAAGCATGCATCTCCCAAATCCAAGCCCTGAAAGGGCGACACTAAAATCCCTTCTGACATCTGGGTGATAGAAGAACATGAGACGCCATCAATTGTTCTATTATGTTTTTTCTAATGACTAATCTGGGTTTAATGTGTTTGCGTTATTTGTTTTGCTACAATAATTTCACACCTACGGTGTTTAGGATATTTAATTATTGTGGGTATTATGATAGCGTTTAGGTATAAGTAATAAATAAATACTTAATTTAGGTAGTATTTATTTGATTATTATATTTTTTCAAGAATGTATTGTCCTGCTTGGAATGCAATGTTTTTAGTTTTTGGCTTGTAGTCTGTCTTTGAGGCATCAAATAGTATATAATTGATTTTGTACTTTTGAGAGTATTGATTTATTATTAAATATTTATGATAGTTTAAGTCAGATTGAATTAAAACGTTTGTGCTGTTTATTGAGGACATTGGAGTATTAAAAACACTTTTATAAGAGTCATACCATTTAGGAATAAATGTTTTGTTGTGAATTAATATTGCCTTATATCCAGATATTAGAGCTCTTTTTGCTTCAGGTTGGAATGAGAAATCGGAAGGGAATGTAATAAATACATCATTTACATCAGTATTTTTGCTAATCCAATAGTGCATTAAGTGAATGTTTTCTTTTTTGTATAAGTTGTTTATATAATATCTTTTATTAAAATTTTCGTTACCAATGATATTGAAAATAAACGAAATAAGTATAAAAGGTATAATAAATATAAGCAACATTACTGCATTCTGATTCATTCTAAATAATCTGATTCTTTGTGATATTTTATGATATATTAATTCTGCTTTGACAGCTAATATAATTGCGCAAAACATTGTTATCCATATAGATGTTTTAAACCATTGAGTTATTCCGATGTATTTTATAGATAATGTGCTAAATGTGATAGTATAAAAGAGCATTCCCAGAGCTATAATAATTATAAACAATGTTATTTCAGATAAGAACTTTGTTTTTATTGTACTTAGTGCATATATTGAAATAGTTAGAAGGATAATAAATTTGAAATAGCTTTTTAATGAGAATAATAATGGGTTGAAATGATGAGGCAGTCTGAAGTTGTATAAAATATTATAATAATTATCTAAATTAAATGGATATTGTGTTTGTGATAAGCTATTTATATATAAAGGGATATATATAAATGATGATATTAATGTAAAAAATAATATAAATTTTAATAATGGTTTGAAAGAAGTTCTAGTGTAGAATTTCTTTATTATCTGCATCAAGCATATTATTATAAATACTTGTAATGCAGCTAAAGGATGGAATAGAGCTGCGATTCCTGTAATTATTGCACTTTTAGAGAGTGATTGTTTTAAATAATAGTAAATGCCTGCAATCAAAAATGCTTTAGACAGACTACTTGGTAAAAAATAATTGTATTGAATAAAATTTCCTCCTATTGTAAAACTATAAAATATAACAAGAACTAGTATAGGGCTTAGAAACAAACTGATATTCTTGCCCTTTAATAATTCTGTAATTGAGTATATATAAAAAGAACTAATGCCAATTGAAATTATTGTAAATAAAAAGCATGCTATTTCTAAAGGAACTAAGAAAGAAGAGAAGTAAAGTAAATAATCATAATAAAACCTTATAGTAAAACTATTCTTTATATACTCTGCAACGAAGTAGTCATTACTGTATAACTCTGGAGACATTAGTTTGTAAATTGGCAATAATACTTCTCCATGATCTTCTGTGTTAAAAATGTATCCTTTCACAAAAAGAAACATTACAGGCATAAAAAAGAATGAAAAGATATATTTGGTGATATTTCCCATAAAGTTTCTTTATAATAGTTATTTTAGATTTAGAGGTCTATCTAGTTTTAAGAAGTTTTTATAAACAATAAATAAATCTATTTGGACTTTATAATTTCTAGCGTAAAGTAAGTTTAGATTTTTGGTTATTTCTTTGTTAAGAAATAACTCATTAACTGCATCTGTTGTAAATAATACTCCTTTTTTAATTTTAGGGAGGAATGAGTCCTTCTCGTAATTGGAGTTATATGATACAAAAGAAATTTTTCCAATAAGTATTTTCCAAATATTGATTACGAAATATATTTTTTGCTTAAATATTAACATTAATAATGGGGAAAGCAGAATGATAATAAAAGAAAAGCATAAATCAAAAGCTCTTTTGTAAACCTTATTTTCACTATTTGTTATAGAGTTTATCTCAATAACAAATAGGTCTTTAATAATGTTAACATTATTGCTACCAATCAATAAATCCTCATCTTTAGGAGCTATTTTAAATTCAATGGTTTTATTTTCAATATTTTCCATTAACTTTATTATTTCATCATGCTGAAAGTTTTTTATGCAAAAAATAATTAGGTTGATGTCATATATTTTAATTATTTCATTGATTTTTGATAATACAACTTTATTGTTAATGTTTCCTTTTATATCGTCACCAATTAATTCAAAAGCAGAAGCTATGTATGAGTAATTATATCCTATTTGTTTTAATAATGATGATATTCTTAAAGATTCTTCTTTGTCGCCAATTATAAATATTTTATTGTTTTTTCTCATTTCTATAACGATATTGAAAAGCCCCAAAAAATGAAATAGGAATCGAGAAAGAAGAATAGCAATAAGAGTCCATAAACAGCTTAATATTATTATTGCGCGTGAAAAACGTAATGACTCATTTAAAAAAGAGTATGTTAGCATTATAATTATGCTACCCCAAAATACCCCTTTTATTGTTTTGCTTATTTTTAATGGTTTTATGTAAGCCCCATTTATAAATAAAGACAATAGCCAAATTATAATACATCCAGGCAAAATAATGTTAATCAGTTGAGGAGGGTAATGTCCTCCTTCGATATACTTGATGTTTTCTTCCCAATATTCCTTTATCAAGTACATTCCAAGATAAATTAACAAAATATCAGTTAATGGAAGTATAATTCTATTAATGAATCTATTAGCAATAGCAAAGAAGGCTCTTAATAAAATAGACATTTTAATTAGGCTGTCAAAAAAGAACGTATTACGATTAGCGAAATGCTTTTTGTTGAAAATAAGCATTGCATTATAAAAATGTTTAACATAATTAAAAGAAGCTTTTTTAGTGCTTTCACCTTTGTAATGTATTATTTGCGTTTCAGGAAAATAGTAATTACTATAACCTGCATTAGTTACTCGGTATGATAGATCAATATCCTCCCCGTACATAAAGAAACTTTCATCAAGCAATCCTATTTTGTCAAGAACACTTTTGCGTAACATCATAAAAGCACCCGATAATACATCTACTTTATGTATTTTGTTATTATCCAAGTGTCCTAAGTAGTATCCATTAAACTTTGGTGATTTTGGAAAAATTCTTGCAATACCAGATATTTTGCATAATGAAACCCATGGACTTGGTAGTCCTCTTTTTGATTCATGCAAATATCTTCCGCTACCATCAAACATTTTAACTCCAACACTTCCTGCGTCGACATTAGAATCCATAAAGTCAATACATTTACTAAATGTATCATTTTTTACGATTGTATCTGGGTTTAAAAGGAGCACATACTCTCCTTTAGATATTCTAATGCCTTGATTATTTGCTTTAGAAAACCCAACGTTTTCGTTATTTGCAATAAGAGTAACCTGAGGGAATTTTTCTTTAACAATATTTACCGAGCCATCAACTGAATTATTATCAACAACAATAATTTCTGTTTCAATATCTTTAATAGCATCAAAAACACTATTCAAACACTGTTCTAAAAAGAACTTAATATTATAGCTAACTATTATTATTGATAGCTTCATTTTAATAAGTTGCAATTGGAAACCATAGTTCTATTTCGGGATTTTTTTTGTCAAGGCATCTTATATCATGAAGTTCAAAATCAGATAAAGCTGAGTCATCATGTCGATAACTAGAATAAGGCAACCATTTTTTATAAAAGTAGTTTTTAGTGCTACTTATATTATCTCTTAAGTTTAAACGACTAGAAAAAGTTATTTTAAATATTGCATAATTTGAAGGTGGTATTTCAAAATAGGTCAAATCATTGTCAAAATTACTTTCATTAGCAACAACGTCACCAATAATATAATCCCAACTATCTTTTTTGTCAAAATTTTTGCTTATAACAACGAAAGCCCAAGGTTCTTTTTTATATTTAATTAATTTTTTACTTTTTGCGTTTTTATATCTATCACTTAGCTCGGCAACATCTTTAAGAACGGTTTTTTTATTAGTTCGTTTGCTAACGCCCAGAACTTTAATAGGTTTGTCTATTTCTATTATTTCAGGAGGCGAGCCTTTATATTTGTTTAACCTAAATAATTTTAATAAAAAATATTTCATAATAATTTGATGTATTCTCTTTGCAATATTAATAAATAGAATTAATAAACAAGCAATTATTAAAAAATATTTTGCTAATTAAAGATAACGTGTTGTTAATATTGTTTTTTTGTATTGAATATTAATTTCATTAAAAAATTACCATTAATTTTGTCGAAAAAATTATTAAGCATAAATAGAACAAATGCAAACTTTAAGTAAAAAGCAGCAGGGTGGGAAGAAAGAAAAAACTAAAAAGACAAAAACATCAAATAGTAAAACTAAAACATATGTTTTAATGATTCTAAAATATATAAAAAAAGGGTTATTTATATTTTTAATAATATCTATATCGTCAGTTATATTATTTCGTTTTGTTAACCCTCCAATAACACCGTTAATGGTAATTAGAAATGTTGAAGATGGAGAGCAAATTAATAAAAAATGGGTGCCTTTAGATAAGATATCTCCTAACATTGTGGGTGCTGTTATTGCATCTGAAGATCAAAAATTTAAAGAGCATTATGGATTTGATTTTGAATCAATACAAAAAGTATATAAGCAGAACAAAAAACATAAGACGATAAAAGGAGCAAGCACAATATCTCAACAGACAGCTAAAAACGTATTTTTATGGCAGGGTAGGTCATGGCTGAGAAAAGGTCTTGAAGTATATTTTACAACATTAATTGAGCTAATTTGGAGTAAAGAAAGAATAATGGAAGTTTACTTGAATGTTATAGAAATGGGTAGAGGATTATATGGAGCTGAAGCTGCCTCTATGGAATATTTCAAAAAAAATGCATCTGATTTAAATAAAAAAGAAGCGAGTCTTATTGTTGCATGTTTGCCAAATCCGAGAAAGTGGACAGCCAATAAACCATCTAATTATATATCCAAAAAATCAAATTGGATTTCCGCAAGAATATGGAAATTTAAAAATTTATAAATAAAATTAAAATAATAATTTTAGAACATTGTAATAATAAATCGTGTAAAGATCGGAATATTTTAATTTTTTATATATTTGTAGGTTTTTATAAAAATACTTATTATTATCTATTTTTGGAATATTAATATGGGAATAATTAATTATTTGATATTTTTATTATTTTTTGTATAATTTTATAAAAAGAGGTTAAATCTTACTTATTTGGTTAAATTTTGATTAAACAATATTAATTATAAAAAATGGATACAATTAAAAATGCAATTAATACACTTTCATCTTATATAGAAAGAGAAGAATTTAAAGGTTATGATCCCTATGATAGCTTAAATTCTCCATTATTTAAAATATTAAAAGGTAATGTTATTCCTGCAGTTTTTACTCAAATCCAAAAACGAAATGCTTTTAACATAAGGCCTTTAATAGGAGTTCATAAGGAATATAATCCTAAAGGAATCGGACTTCTTCTTTCAGCTTATTGTAAACTATACAAACAATTTAATGATAATCATTATTTAGAACAATCTCATAAGCTATTCGAAATCATTAAATCTTTAAAATCTGAAGGATATAGTGGTGCTGCTTGGGGATATAATTTTGATTGGGTAAGTATTTCTAATAGTCTTCCAGCTTATGCTCCATCAGCAGTTGTCACTAGTTTTGTAATTCAAGGGATATATGAGTATTTTACTATTACGGGTTCAGAAAGTGCTAAAGAGATTATAATTTCTTCAGCAGATTTTATTATTAAGGATTTGCCAATTAATAAGTTTTATAACGGGAAATGCATAGCATACACGAAAGATTATAAAAATTGTTGTTATAATGCGTCTTTATTAGGAGCAGAAATCCTTGCAATAGTATATAAAATAACTAATAATACAGATAATTTGAATTTGATAGATGAACTAGTTAATAGTGTTGTTAGTATGCAAAAGGAAAATGGAGTGTGGTTTTATGATTATAATTTGCAAAAAAAAACAGAAAAAAAACAGATAGATTTTCATCAAGGATTTGTTCTAAATTCTATTTCAAATATTATTAAACTTACAGAAATAGATGAAAATAAATATAAAGAATCTATAGTAAAAGGTTTAGATTTTTATTACAATAATCAATTTAATCAAGAAGGCAAGTCTTTATGGCGAATACCAAAAGAATATCCTGTTGATATTCATAATCAATCTCAGGGGATAATTACATTTGCAACCCATAAAATGTATAATGAAAAATATTTACTATTTGCTCGAAAAATAGCTGATTGGACGATTGATAATATGCAGGATAAAAAAGGATACTTCTATTATAAAATTAACAGATTAGGGAAAAACAAAATATCTTTTATGCGTTGGTCGCAAGCATGGATGTTATTAGCTTTATCAACTTTTATTTTAGAAAAACGGGATAATAATAATTGATTAATGATTCTCAGTTTTTATTATATTTTTTATATCTTCTATTTTATTAGTTTTTGCTATAATAATTCCTTCTTTATTGACTATATACATTGAAGGAGTGCTATAAATGTAAAATTTCTTAGCTAATTCATTATCCCACCCTTTGAAATCGACATAATTAATCCATTTTATATCTTTATCCTTTATAAATTTTTTGTAGTTTTTTTGAGACAAATCCAAACTAATTGCTACAATTTCAAATTCTTTTTCTTTTTGAGAAGAGTATATTTTTTTTAATTCATCTATTAATTTATTGCAGTGAGAACATTCTGACGACCAGAATAAGATTAAGTTAAAATCATATTTAGTTTCAGAAAACTTATAATTATTACCATTGATGTCTACAAATGAAAAATCTTCAATTTTAACACCAGTAGTCATTTTATTAAAAGCTTCATATCTTAATTTGGTGTCTATTTTTCTTTTAACATCATCACAAACATCATCATTAAGATAGTATTCGTAAATGTATTTTAAAATCTTATTAAAACCGTAATCATCAAATAAAAAAGAAAAATATTTTGCAATAGAATTAATTGCATATTGATTATGCTGAACCTTAGAAAATACATTATTTACAGCAACTAATAAAGAATCTTCCAACTGATCTTTTTTATAATCTGATTCATTATATAAAGAAAAGTAAGATAGAATTTTATTAGTAATACCATTTGATGCATAAAGGTTTTTGTCTGAAAAGTCTATATTATCTAAAAATTTTTCTTTAGATTGTTTTAATCTTTCTAATGGGTTTAATTCAGGATCCAAAAAAGGATTATTGTTAATTTGTATTATTTTTGCAACGTACAGTTGATTATTATCTTGTATTGTTTTTGCTAAGTAATTTTTTCTTTCGTTTTGTACTGTTATGTATTCTAGTTTTATATTTTTATAAAAATCTGTATTTTTAGGATAGTAGTAAAGTAGCTGATTTAATATATCAATTCTATTTTGAAATAATTTATCCTGTTTTAACAAATCATAATACACTTGATTTTCTTTTGAAGCTATAACATTTATATTATCATTAAAATTGTCATAAGAAGAATTAATTTCAATGGGTTCATTATTAAAAATAAAATCAAATTTATTTTTGTCTATACCTGTTATTCTATACATTCCAACATCTTTTCCATGCATGTCAATAAATACATTCCCATTATTATCTGAAAAGAGTGTGTCTATTACCTCAGGCATTAAATCTTGAAACTTGTAAAAATATAGCATTTTATTATCAAAGCCTTTTATTGTTATTTTTACATCGTATTTTTTTTGTTGAGCATTTATATTACTTGCTATTACAATTAAAATTAGAATTAAAAATCTAACCATATTTATTGATATTTAAATTTTTGCTAAATTCGTTAAAATTAATAATTCGTTGTTAATTTTTTTTAATAAATTTTGCTTTTTTTATGTAAATGCCTGAAATAGTATGACCATTTTTTTATAATTTAAAAAAGAATATGTTGCACCTTCGGCGCTAGGAATTCGGTGTGTTTGTTTTGTTCCACCCACTAACGTAGGTGGTTCTACAATAATGCCATCCCTCCGGGATTTGAAATTTGTGTTGATTGCCAAGTGTATGGAACACGGATGTAGATGTGGCGAGAATGTATGGCACACGGATGACGCAGATGCTACGCAACGCAGATTTACACGGATTTTTTATATACCTATACATGGGAATTGGTAATAATGTGTGCAACAGCAAGGGATTGCCCCTACATATTATTATTGTGTGATAAATTGTTGATGAATCAATAGCAAAATCTAAAAAATTAGTGAGATTTAATAACGAAATTATTAAAATGTACTTTTTGCAATGGTCTCATACCGCCATCGTTACCGCCAATGCTAGAAGACGGACGATATATTATCAACAGACTGAGAAATTGAATAAATAAAAATGATTAACTTAAAATAAAAATGTAAATTTGCGATATGTATTTAAAAAGTCCATTGATGGTTTATAAAAATAAATATATGATGGTTCCTATATGCCCAAATGGTTGTATAGAACCAAGTTTATGGCACATATATATAAGTTGTGGGCAACATTAAAAGAAACAATTAGCAACACTTAAAACTATGATAATATGGCATTAATAAGAACTATTCGAATTTTATGGATAATTGTAGCTTTTTTGGGATTAGTTGGATTTATAATATTCTTTTTCACAGTTTTTAATAAAGCGTATTATAATACTTCATTTCAAATTAACCCTGATTTAGCATCAAAGTTTGGTGATTTTTTTGGTGGATTTATTGGGTCATTGTTTGCCATAACTAGTACACTGCTGATTTTAGTAACATTGATTAAGCAAAACATAGACAATAAAAAAAGTCAAACGGGTAGCAATTTCTTTAAAATGCTTGATTATCATACTGAGAATGTAAAGCAATTAAGTATTTCGCATATTGACCCAGCTAGAAAAGAAGATAAAATTGAAGGCAGAAGAGCCTTTGTAATTTTCAAACTTCAATTAATTGAATTATTTGGTGTTGTAAACAAAATCAAAAGTGATTTAAAATTAAAACTAAGCGATGATGAAATCATTGATATTGTCTATGTAGCGTTTTATTATGGGATAGATAAAGATTGGGAGAAGTTCACTGATAATAAACTGTCTAGATATAAACAAGGGAATGAAATTGCCAAATTGTTGCTTGAAGCAAAAAACTTTGATTCCAAAAAGATTGGAAGAACAAATCAAACAAGTTTAAGTAGCTATTTCCGAAATTTATATAATGCGGTTAAATTAATTGATAGCGACCAATATTTAACAATAGAAGAGAAGAAACAATACATAAAGATTTTAAGAGCTCAATTATCTAACCCAGAACTTTATGTCTTCTTTTTTAATATTGTTTCTAGATTTGGGAAAAAGTGGAAAGAAAGTGAATACATTGAAAGGTATGAATTGATTAAAAATATACCATCTGGTTATTTAGGTGACTATAATCCAAAGGATTTTTTTTCAATGACATATGAAGAAGATGAAATAAATTAACTTTGCCTAACATGCAATATAGCCAAAAAGGGCATTAGTGGTATGCGAAGCTCTTCACCCACATCAATTTCATTGCATATTGATAGTGAAGTTCTCAGCAATCCCTTTCAGACCATATTGCCACCGTTACCGCCAATGCTAGAAGACGGGGATAAGATATTATCAACAGACTGAGAAATTGAATAAATAAAAATGATTAATTAAAATAAAAATGTAAATTTGCGATATGTATTTAAAATATAAAAAAGCCCATTTGATGATTTATAAAATAATAGAAAGGATATTTTATGGCTCCTATACACCCCAAAATAGTTGTATATGACTAATTTTGTGATACATATATACAAGTTGTGGGCAAATTTAAAACAGACAAAAACAATTGACCAATGAATAATTATATACTAAGCCAAATAAACAGAAAAATTAATTTCTTAAAGTCGGATGGACAAAAATCGGACCTTAGAGTATATTATCAATCTAAATTTGAATTTTTATTAATTTATATCCTATCATATTTATGGAATAAAAACTGGACAAAAATAAGTATTGACGAAAGAGAATACGTTGTAAATTGTATCTTAAAACCATCAATTGGAATAATTGTTTCAATCATTAGAAAGCTAGATACCTATAATGAGTTCTTTGGAACAAAAAGACTAAAGAAATTAAATCAATTCATTGACGAATACCCTAGCTTTAGAAATGAAAAAATAGGACACGGATTTTCGTTTGAGGATGATACAGAAAATTATTTAGACTTTTTCGAAACTTTTTTTGAAATAATTGAAACGCCTGAAACTTGTATAATATTTGCAGAAGCGGACATTATAAAAGTAACAAAAGAAGACCAAGAAGCTTATAGAGGGATTTCATACAAGTCCAATGGTACAACATACCTTGCTTGGACTTGTCCGAAGGGAATTTGCTCCTTCAATGTTGGTGACATATACTTATACTCAAAAAATAATGAATATTTAAGATTATCGCCTTTCATCAAAATCGAAAGTGAATCTGAATTTTATACATTCTGTTCAATAGAAGAAAAGTTAACTGGTAGAACGAAATTTAATAGACTTCTTAAAACAGCTTTTTTTACTTCAGAGGTTGTTGAATTTGAAAGACTTTCAATTTCAACCGACAATATAAAGAGAAAATCTGCAAATGGAACAGTCATTAATATGTTTGACAATAATTTCAAAAAATATATTGATATAGGAATAACAAAAAAAGTCACCGATTTTTTGGAGAAAAATAGAGCTTCTGTATTTGCTACCATTTGGGGACACGGTGGAGTTGGCAAGACAGCTTCTATTCAAAGAGTTTGTGAAATTTTATGTAATCAAGAACGTAAACAATTTGACTACATAATTTTTTTATCAGCAAAAGATAGATACTACAATTATTATCAAGGTAAGATAAAGCCAATTGCAGATGGAATTTCATCTTTGGAAGGAATTGTTTCAAAAATAAATCTAATACTTTTTAATGATTCCTCGTTTGCAACAGAGCCAATTATTCAATACTCTGGTAAACTTTTAATAATTATTGATGACTTTGAAACGTTCACTAAAGATGAGAAAGGTAGAATTGTTTCTTTCATAAAACAGCTTGATATAAATCATCATAAAGTTGTTTTAACAACAAGGGCTGCAACCCTTATTACAGGAGAAGAGATACAAACAAAAGAGTTAACAGAGGAAGAATCAATTGTTTTTTTACAAGAGGCGATTAAAAATGAAACCCCATCTTTCAACATAGAACAATTAAAAAAGGAATTAAAAAACAAGGATATAGTTAAAAAGGTTTTTGAAATTACCTCTGGAAGACCTTTGTTTATTCTTCAATTAGGAATATTTTCTGCCCAAAAAGGGACCTTAACTGATGCTCTAAATACTGAAATTAAGTCAACAAAAGAGGCGATAAATTTTCTATACGATAGAATATATGATTACCTTTCAACTGATGCTAAAAATATGTTTTTAGGTATTAGTTTATTGGTAGAAGAAAACGATTTGTCCGGTTTACTTGGCAATCTTAAATTTATTTTAAGTAAAGAGGACAAAGAGGATGAATTTCAAAATTCGTTGAATGAATTAATAAAACTTAAAATTATTATAGTTGAAGACAAGGATTTTTTCAAGGTTTATTCGCCCGAAATATATAAGTTGATGAAAATCTACTATCAAAATAAAGGTCCTGAATTTGATGGGAATATTACAAATAGATTTAACTTAATAAATACTGAAAAAGGAGCCCCAACCGAAATTGCATTACTTGAAAACGCAGACGCAAGTCGTCTCATTGAATCGGAACCTGAGGTTGAAAACAAATATCGCTATATACTAAATAGAGAAAAAACTCCATATGATATTAAAAGAACAGCTCTTATTAATTTTGCTGTTTATTTGATTTCTTATAAAAGCAAAGTTCAAAAAGCACTTAAATTATATCAAGACTACTTTCAAATTTTCAAAAAAGACCCTATCTATATTGAAAGATATGTAACATCTGCTTGGATTGATTCATCAGTAGACTCTAAATATCTTGCAATTCAAATTATCCAAGATTTTTTCACTGCGAAACCTAAATTAAATCAAGAAACTTATTTAGAATTATTAGGAATTCTTACCACTTATAAATCAATAATGGTGGTTTCTGAAAGAGATGAAATTAAAAGCAAACTTAGGTTTAATGAAATATCAAAATCCGAGTATGACAATTTTCATAATGAACAGAAAGAACGTATTAAAGAAATATTTAAATATCCTGGTGGACACCTATTCAATGTTGTTAAGGATATAGACCTAATGACCTTGTCACCAAGTTGCCGGAATTTAGTGTTAGACGGTTTGACTCATTACATTGAAATTGCAATTAGAATTAACAGAAGAGACATTGGCAAACAGGTTTGTGAAAAAGTAATTGAAGAAATGCCACAGAACTACCAAAATCCATTTATTTATAAATTAAATAAAATTTCATATATTGAAAATCCTGCTAGTTTTGACAATGATATTTCAAAAGTAATGACTCCGACAACAATAACTGAATTAGGACAAAAATTGAAAGACGCACTATCGAAAAATAACGCCACATAACAACACCTATATCAAAGTTTGTGTTTGGTTGACGTGTTACGAAATCATCACTTTCGGGTAGCTGCGTAGCGTTATGGGCAAGTTTAAAAAGACAGCGACAATCTGATACGATAGTGACAAATTGAAAATAAGTAGGGATTTAGCCTTTTGACAGGACAGTGCAAATTTGATGGAAATTTATTTTGTTTGTGTTGTTCCACTGGCTAACGCTTGTGGTTCTACAATAATGCCATCCCTCTGGGATTTGAAATGTGGTGTTTGGAAGGGAAGGGATTGCCAAGTGTATGGAACGTGGATGACGCAGATGCTACTCAACGCGGATTTACACGGATTTTTATATACCCATACATGCGAATTGGTAATTAAAGGCACTTTAATAGGTTGTACGAGATTGATTTTTAGGTAATTGTGTAAATGCTTGATTTTCAGTATGAAAATTCTATTACTGTACATGAAAGGTACATGAAAGGTACTATAACAGTACATAAAAGGTACTATAAAGCTATTTCGTCCTAAAATAGGTTTACACAAAAAATAGAATTAGACAGGCATGCGTTATGTTTTGCTATATTTGTATATTGTGCTTATTATTAGTGTTTTAGTAAATGAAGTAGGGTTAGGGTAACTTTAGGGTGAAATTAGGGTGAAGTAAAGGCGAAGTAAAGGCGAAGTAAAGGCGAAGTAATAGCATATAACGCAATGAAAATTAGCAAGTTAGATGTATTTGTTTAACAGATTGATTATTAAAGTGTTATAAAAATAGTAAAAATTATAAAAACGGTGGTTTATTATTTAGAAATTATTGTTGCTAAAAAGTCTGTTAAACACAACCAGTTTTTTCATTTAATAAATTTTTTAGAAAATCTAGATAAATGTTAGTGTTATAACAATGTGATGGTTTACCATATTCTTTAGATTTTTGTAAGCTTACTGCTCAATGTACGTAAGTAATTAATAGTGTTTACATAAAGAATATTACGTAATTATTTTCGAACTATTGATTTTGTTAAAAAAAATAGTTATTTTTGTGTAAAGTTTTTATTAAATTTTTAAGTAAAATTAAAGTAAATTATTAACCAAATCAATACTTATGTTATGTTGAAAAAGTACTATTTTGTCATAGCAATTTTTATATTGCTATTTGCCAGTTCGTTATATGGAAATAATTTGTCTATTTCCAATGTAACAAACACAAACCCAGGCTTGCCTAATCCTCAGATAAGTTTTGTTATTTCCTGGGATAATTCCTGGTATGTAAACAATGGAACTGATGATGTGTGGGATGCGATATGGATTATTGTAAAATATCAAAATGTTCCAACAACTACTCCTAATTGTGAATCCCTTTTAAAATGGGAGCATTCTCTTATGAGTAGTGCTTCTACGGATTTTGCTATAGGATATCCTCTTGAAATTGTAAGGGTTGCAGATAATAGAGGTGTTTTTATAAAAAGAGAAAATCCAGGGACAGGAACTGTGCAGCCTACAACTGCTACTATAACTCTGAATCTTGGTGCAGGTACGTATAATTTTTCTGTTGTAGGAATAGAAATGGCTTATGTTCCTGCTGGAGCTTTTAATCTTGGAGATGGAGCTAGTACTAATACTTTTAGTAGTTTAAATATTGCTAGTGAAAATTTGATTATTGGAGGTGCTGCTGGAGGAGGAATTCAAGCTGATATTCCTGCAACATATCCTAAGGGCTATAATGCTTTTTATTGTATGAAATATGAAATTTCACAAAAACAATATGTAGAATTTTTAAACTTGCTTACTTATGATCAACAAACTACAAGAACGTCAGTTGCTCCATCTTCTGATCCTGGACTTACAGGTGTTTGTGCTATGGTAACAAACTGTACTAATCGTAATGGCATTAAAATAATAGATAAGGGTATTAACCCTACGAGGTCTGCTCTTTATGGCAATGATTTGGTTACAGCTCCAGGTGATGCTTTTAATAGTGCTAATGATGGATTATCAATAGCCTCAAACTTTCTTAAATGGAGTGATTTGTTGGCTTATTTGGATTGGGCCTGTCTTAGACCAATAACTAATCTTGAATTTGAAAAAGTAGCAAGAGGTAAGGAAGCGAGATTAGCAAATGAATATATTTGGGGAAGTACCCTTATTACGCAGGCAGTTAGTAATGATCTTACGGATGCGGGTTTAGCAACTGAGACTTCAAACTCCACAGGTAATCAAGGGCTTTGCGCTTATGGAGCAGCTGTAGATAAAGGTCCTCTTCGAGTAGGATTTCCAGCTACCAGTACTTCTACTCGTTCTACTGCTGGAGCAGCCTATTATGGAGTTCAAAATCTTGGAGGTAATCTTTGGGAAATGGTTAGTGGAGGAAATAATGCAGGAGGCCTTGGATATAAAATAACTTCAGCTTCAACGGATATTGGGGATGGAACTCTTACTCCAACAGGAGAAGCAGATATTCCTAATTGGCAAGCTTCTCCAAGTGTTGTTGGAGCTTGTAACATGTGGCACATGGAAATGCGTGGAGGTAGTTTTAAAAGTGCGAATACCACAGTTAGAACATCAGATCGTTCTCAAAACTCTGTTCTTTGCGGAGGAGTTGCTCCTTATGGTTTTGGTAATGATGTTGACCAAAGGCTTTCAGATGTTGGAGGAAGAGGAGTTAGATAATTTAAAATAATTATTGAATATAAACGATGAAAAAAAATATAACGATGAAAAAAATACATATTGAAATGCCTTTAAAAATAAGGTTTTTATTATTTGCATTTATTTTAACTATTTTTACAATTAACGCAAATAATGTAAGGATAACTAATGTAACCTGTTTAAACCCAGGTATTGCAAACTCATCTCTTAGCTTTAATCTCTCATGGGATAATAGCTGGAGAGTATCAGGCATGGCTCCTAATAATTATGATGCTGTATGGATTTTTGTAAAAACACAATTAGTTGATCCTGCTGCTGTAAATTGTGAGACAACTAATCCTTGGGTACATGGAGACATGCATACGGCTCAAGACTCTTTTGCTTCAGGATTGCCATTGGAGATAAAACTTGTAACAGATCAAAAGGGTATATTTATTCAAAGAGCTTATGATGGGACAGGTCAAATAACAGCAACTTATGTTAAAATAAAATTGTCTAATGCAGCAGGTAATTATAATTTTAAAGTTTTTGGTATTGAAATGGTATATGTTCCTCAAGCTGCGTTTGTTATTGGAGATAACAGTTCAAATCGATATATCCCTGCGCAATGGATTAGTTCGGAGAATGCGATATTAACTTCCTCAATATGTACAGGAACAGGAGGAAATTATTTTTTCCAATATGCTTGTAATGACCAAAGTATTCCAGCTGCTTATCCTAAAGGATATGATGCTTTTTACTGTATGAAATATGAAATATCACAAAATCAATGGGTGGAATTTTTAAATACACTAACTTATGATCAACAAGCCACTCGTACTTCTATCCTTCCAAATACAGTTCCTGGATTGTCTGGAGCTTGTGCAATGCAAGCAACTTGTAGCAATAGGAATGGTGTTAAATTAATTCAGTCAGGTATATCCACAACAGCTCCAAAAACTCCAGCTATATATGGGTGTGACTTACAAACAGCTCCGGGTGATGCTTTTAACAGTAATCTTGATGGAAAAAATATAGCAATGAACTATCTTACTTGGAATGATTTGCTTACTTATCTTGATTGGTCTGGACTTCGACCTATGAGTAATTTCGAATATGAGAAAGCATGTCGTGGTCCTATAGGTCAAGTTGCAGGAGAATATGCATGGGGAACTACTCAAATTACTCAGGCACAGAGTTCGTTACTTACAGGTACCGTTGGTAGTGCAACAGAAGTTTCGCAATCAAGAGGGTATGGGTTATGTGCTTATGGTTCAGCTTTGGGTGCCAATGGGCCTCTTAGAGTAGGTTTTGCAGCAAGAGATACTACTACCAGAGTTACTGCAGGGGCTACATATTATGGCATAATGGACATGTCGGGAAATGTTATGGAGATAGTTACAGGAGGGCAATTTGCAAATAGGCAAGGATATACACTTCAATCTACAATACATGGAGATGGATCTTTGACTGCGGCTGGTGATTATAATTCTGCTGGTTGGGGACCTGCATATTACCAAGGTGCATGGGCCGCTGTTGGAGGTCGAGGTGAGTGTAGTTTAGTTTGGTGGAATATTGAATTTAGAGGAGGGGCTTGGGATAGAGCTGCATCTGAAGCACGTATTTCTGACAGAAGTTATAATAATACATCTATTTGTAATAGTGTTTATACTGTATGTTGGGGATGGTATAATAACCAAACATATTCAGGTGGTTATGGAGCAGGAACAACTACTCAAACAAGACTTGCAAATGTTGGTGGACGAGGAGTTCGTTCGTTTCCTTAGTAAGATTTTCTATATATAAAGCCTTATTATAAAACATAATGCATAAAGGCATTCAAAATATAATATTAATGTTATTTTTATTAACAAATACCATAAATCTTTTTTCCCAATATACGGGAGGACAAGTTGGTGGGTTTGAATGCTTGTTATATAAATACCCTTGCACATCACCTAATCCTTTGGGAATGTATAAAGGGGGCAAATCGTTAGAAGCTTCTATAGGGAAACAAATTCAGATAAGATGTCAATCAATGTTTTTAGGAGGAAAAACTAAAGATGGACATGATGTAAACTTTTATAAATATCCATGTCCTCCACCAACATTTTTAAACATGTACAAAGGAGGAAAAGATATGGGGGAGAATACAAATAAATATATTCAATCTTTATGTATAAGAATGTTTAGTGGAGGGCAAGAAAATGGGTTTGCTTTAGGAGAACATATAGAAACATGCATAGAACTTTTAGATATGTTTTTAGGAGGAAAAGAAATAGGACAAACGTCCAGTTCTTTAATACAAGAGCGATGTCAATTGATGTTTGCAGGAGGAAATAATGGAGGAGATGATGCTATTGGTGTGAATATTTCTAATTGCCCAGAGCCAATATTTACAGATATGTATAAAGGAAGCTTAAGTGATGGATTTGGAGTTTCATATTCTATACAAGAGCGATGTCAATCGATGTTTGCTGGAGGCACATATGATGGAGCAAATGCAAGTAATACCATATTTTTTGTTTGTCCAGAAGCGCCTTTTTCTGATTTATATAAAGGAGGTCAAAGCGATGGATTTAATGCAAATAGGTTTATTCAACTAACATGCAATACTTTTTTTGCAGGGGGTAGAGAGGATGGTTTTGTTGTAGGGTTATTATTTCAATCATGTCCTGATTTGGATGTTATTGCATCTGAAGATTCTGTTTGTACGGGAGAAAGTGTTAGATTCTCTCCAGAATATACTGTGCATGATTATACTAATTTCGCTTGGTTCTTTGAAGGAGGAGTTCCAGACACATCAACAAGTAAATATCCTTCTATAAATTATCCCGATTCTGGATTATATGATGTTATGCTTATCGCTTCTAATGATTCAGTAAGTGACACTATTAGAAAAACGGATTTTATATTAGTTGGATTTAAAACAGCAGATCCGATTACAGCAAGTGGTCCTACTTCATTTTGTGAATGTGGTTCGGTTGAATTAACTGCTCCTGCGGGGCACACATATACTTGGTCAACAGGTCAAACATCGCAGTCTATAACAGCTTTTAATACAGGGACCTACAAGGTTACTGTTGATGGTTGCTATGTGCCTGCTGATTCTGTTAACGTTGTTTTAATGGATAATAATATTAAACCTCAAATTTCAACTAATGGATTTGATTATAATACTATAGTTTTAAAAACAGAAACAAATATTTCATATATCTGGTCTCCTAATGGAGAAACAGTAGACTCAATAGTTGTAAATAGCACTGGAACATATTTTGTGGAAACGGTTGATGTAAATGGATGTTCTAAGCGCTCTTCGAAAGCAAAAGTTAAGATAGGAGGAGTTTGTAATGAAGCCGCTTTAGGAATAAATCTTAATTATTTCTCAGGTATTCCTATAAACAATGAATGGGTTTTAACTAAATGGGAAACTTTTTATGAAGAAAATAATGATTTTTATACTTTAGAAAGAACAAAAGATAATGAAAATTGGACTATAATAGCTACTGTTAAAGGAAATGGAACTAAAAAAAATAAGTCATTTTATCAATATTATGATAGATTAAAACAAACAGATTTTGATGGTAAAAGTGAGTATGTGGGGTATATTGCTGTTAATATATATCCTAAAAACATAAAAGTTCGGAATATATTTCCTAATCCTGTTGATAATAAAATTACTTATCTTATTAATTCAGATACAGATAGTACTATTTTAAACATAGAAATAGTTGATGTAATAGGCCGAATATTAATGTCAGAGAAAGTAAATCTTAGAAAAGGAGATAATCATAATTCTTTGGATGTTTCAGAAATGGAAAGTGGACCATATTTTTTAATATTTAATATCATTGAAAATAAACAGAAAAATATTAGAAAAAATTTATTTACATGGAAATTTATTAAACTTTAAAATGAATATTGTAGTAAAACAACATATTATATAGCAATTTATGCGAAATGGGAAGCAACATATAATATTATTTATTTTTTTAATAATTAGTGTAGTAATTAAAGCTCAATTACCTACATTAACTACAGATGCAGTATCCTTAATTGATACTAGCTCTGTTGTTACTGGTGGAGATGTTACAGACATAGGAGGTTCCCCTGTTACAGCAAAAGGTGTATGTTGGGGGACTTCTTCAAATCCATCTGTTGATTGCACTAATGATGGTGCAGGTTTAGGCGCTTTTGTTAGCAATTTAAATAATTTAATTCCTAATACATTATATTACATTAGAGCTTATGCAATAAATGCCGATGGTACGGCATATGGTAATGAAGAAACTTTTACAACTTTGCCAGCTACTCCTATTAATAGACGAGATGCATCTTTTGTTACTTGTAATGATGTGTTACGTATAAAATGGGATAAACCAACAATGGGTAGCGAAATTTTCACATATCAATTATTATTGGATGCTAATAAAGATGGAGTTACTGACTCAACAAAATTAAATATATCATCAGATTCTACACAAAAAACGTTTTATAACTTAAGTTCTGTTTATGGTTATGGGCTTTGGGCAAAATATGAAATACAAGCTGTAAATACTTCTGGAGGTGGGTATGTTATAGTAGATTCTATTCTTAGAATATGCCCTATTGCCGGTGGTGGTGAAGGGAATGGGTTTGATATGATTACATCTACATATTTATGTGATCCTCCTATTCCAAACAATATGTATTTTGGAGGAGAGGAGAATAGTTTTGCTTCACAAGAATTAAATATTTATCGTTGTCCTAATTTCTTTATGGGAGGAGAAGAAGATGGGTTTTATGTTGAAAAATTAAGTATAATTTGCGATCCTCCTACTCCAGACAATATGTATTTTGGTGGTATTTCCGATGGATATGGAAGCTCTAATCAACAGTTGGAAAGATGTCCTACATTTTTTTTAGGAGGCGAAGATGATGGTTTTAGTGGTTCTGATATTGTTTTAGGTTGCCCACAGCCTTCTTCTGATGATATGTATTATGGAGGTATTGGTCATGGAAGTTCTGAAAATTCTAAAATACAAAATAAATGTCCTTCATTTTTCTTTGGAGGAGAAGAGGATGGTTTTACAATAGGAAATATTGCTCAAATAGCATGTCCTCCTCCAGTGTTTACAGATATGTATCTTGGAGGACTAAACGATGGTCACTCTACTTCAAGATTATTACAAATTAGTTGTTCTTCATTTTTCTTTGGAGGCGAAGAAGACGGATTCACAATGGGGAATATAGCTCAAGTTATTTGTCCTCCTCCTGATTTTACAAATATGTATTTAGGAGGTAAAGACGATGGTTTTTCTTCCATAAGCAATTATCAAAGACGTTGTCAGTCGTTTTTCTTAGGAGGTGAAGATGATGGTTTTGTTATGACTGTATTTAAACCTCTTTGTGCTCCTGTTGCTGGTTTTGAAACAGCTGACACAAACATTTGCCAAGGAGAAACTGTATCTTTTATTGACACAAGTCTTAATTCTCCTACAAAATGGTTCTGGAATTTTGAAGGGGGAACGCCAGATACTTCTACTGCTCAAAATCCAATAATAACATATAATTCTCCAGGGACGTACACTGTTACTCTTACTGTTTATAATGATAATAATGGATATAGTGAACCTGCAATATCTGTTGGGTATATTAATGTCGGAACAAATGCTGCTGCTACAATAACCCCAGATGGACCTACTACTTTTTGTGAAGGAGATTCTGTTGTCCTTACTGCAAGTGCAGGGGTTTTCTATTCCTGGGCTCCAAACTCAGAAACAACACAAGAAATTACAGTTAAAACAAGTGGTAGTTATTCTGTAAAAGTTGGATGCTCTGTATTTTCTGCACCTATTGTAGTAAATGTATTTTCAGCACCTGTAGCAAATATAACTCCTGGTAATTTCGAACATGACTCTATTAATGGCGTAGATTCAATTGCTTTATCATCAACAGTTGCTTCTTCTTACTCTTGGAGTACAGGAGAAATATCTCAAACTATAAGTGTAAAAGAAACAGGAGACTATTATCTTACAATTACTGATGCTAATGGATGTACTGCCGAAAACCACACTGTAGTTATTATAAATACTCAATGTCAGGCTGCAATTTCTCATAGAAAAATAGGATTATGCGAAATAATGGCTACACCAATAGATAATAAATGGGTTCTAGTAGAATGGGAAGCCCCTTATGATTTATTTAGCGAGTTTTATACTGTGGAAAAAAGTTATGATGCAGTAGATTTTGATTCAGTAGGAACTTTACTTCGTAAACCAAATATTGGCACATCTCAATTATACTCTTTAATTGATAAAACTCCATATATTGGATTATCATATTACAGATTAAAAAATTTGAATTATTATAAAAATTATAGATATTCAGACGTAGTAGAAGTTATGTTAAATGAACCTGATGTTATATTACTTGATATGTATCCCAATCCAGCAAGAGAATATATAGAGTTTTCTTTTTTAAACGATTTTGCTAATACTAAAATAAATGTTGAAATAAAAGACATCACTGGGCGAACTATTAATAATGTTGATATAAAATTGGGAAGAGGAGAAAGCAGCATTCAATTAAATATTTCAAAACTATCAAAAGGCTTATACATTGCAATAATCAATATAAATGCAAATCAAAGTTCATTAAACAAACAGATAATTAATAAAAAGTTTATAAAACATTAATTAAAATTGAAACACCCAAAATCTTTTTTATTAAAATTATAGTAATTATAAATTTTATTTTATCTTTGTATTTAGTATTTTTATGTTTTAAATTTAAACCTTTATGAATAAATTTTACTCAATAATGTTATCGTTAAGTATAATTTTTAACGGAATGTTTCTATTTTCACAAAATAGTTTGAATGATAAAGACGATTATGCAATTAACACTTTAATAATTAAGCTAAAACCAGAGTATAGAAATTCTATTAAGGAAAAATCAAATAATGCTTTAAATAATGTTTTAAAGAAAATAAATGCAACAGAAATTAAAAGTCAGTTTCCAAACCATAAGCCTGTTATTCAAGAAAAGTCAAATACTTCAAAAGATAAATTAGTTGATTTAAGCTTGATTTACAACTTGCAGTATAGTAGTTCTATGGAAACACGAAAAATTATAAATATGCTTAAATCAACAGGCATGTTTGAATATGTTGAAATGAAAATTATTCCAAAACCATTTTATATTCCTTCAGATCCTTTATTAGCAAGTCAGTATTACTTATACCTAATTAAAGCTATTCAAGCGTGGGATGTTTCAAAAGGAGATACAAATGTTGTTATAGGAATTATTGATACGGGTATTGATTTTACTAATCAATCAGACTTAGCTGATAATATTAAGTATAACTATAATGATGTAATTGATGGAGTTGATAATGATGGAGACGGATATATAGATAACTTTAGAGGATGGGATTTAGGTGATGGAGATAATAATCCATCTCCTAATGGAGATCATGGAACATGGGTTGCAGGTATTGCTGGTGCAAAAACAGATAATGGAAATGGTATTGCTAGTGTAGGGTTTAATGCTAAAATATTACCAGTTAAAGTGGCTAATTCAACTGGAATTCTTGTTGCCGCTTACGAAGGTATTATTTATGCAGCAGACAAAGGTTGTCAAATAATTAATTGTTCATGGGGAAGCTCTGCGGGTAGAGGACAATATGGCCAAGATGTTGTAAACTATGCAACTATAAATAAAGGAGCTATAATTATTTCAGCATCAGGAAATGATGGGAATGAAATTCCAATGTATCCAGCTTCATATAAAAACGTAATTAATGTTGCGGCCACTCTCGCTACAGATGTAAAATGGACAGGTACAAATTATGGGATTAATATTGATTTATGTGTGCCTGGTGAAAATATTTATACAACAAAAAATGGGGGAGGATATTGGAGTCTGACTGCAACTTCTTTTGCTACTCCTGTTGTGTCTGCTGCTGCTGCTTTAGTTAAGGCTCATTATCCTAATTATAATGGACTCCAAGTGGGCGAACAATTAAGAGTTACTGCAGATGTCATAGATACAATTGCAGGAAATATCGCTTATGCAGGTAAATTAGGTAGTGGACGTATAAATGTATATAGAGCTTTAACTGAAGACTATCATCCTTCTGTTAGAATAGATAATATATACACAACTGATAATAAAGATAATTACTTTGTATCTGGAGATACTTTGTTTATTAAAGCTAAATTGATTAATTTTCTTGCAAAAACTAAAAATCTTTATGCAAAATTATCTTTAAGTTCAGCATATACAGAAATGATAACAGATTCTGTGTATTATGGTGCTATTAATACATTAGCTTCTGCTGAAAATACTCAAAATCTATTTGCTGTAAAACTAATAGGTACAATACCTGTGAATACTATTTTAACTTTCAAACTAAATTATATAGATTCTGCTTATAATGGATTTGAATATTTTGAAGTAAAAGCAAATTCTGACTATATTGACATATATCCTAATGAAATATCAACAACTGTAACTAGTGTCGGGCGATTAGCTTTTAAAGATGATGATTGGACTGTAGGAATAGGATACAATTATAATCAAGAACAATTAATTTATAATGGAGGGTTAATAGTTGCTACAAATGCCACAAATGTTTCAAACTTTGATGATAATTCTTTTATAATGGAGAATAAGGTAAATGAAATTGTACCTCCTATAGTATCTGATTATGATGTGTCTAGTTCTTTCAATGACAATAATGCAGGTACAGCAAAATTAGGAATTAGTATTACAAATAATATTTATGCCTGGACTTCTACTTCAAATAATAAGTTTCTTATTTATGAGTATAAAATAAATAATAATAATTCTACTGATATTAGCTCTCTTTATGTTGGGCAATTTGCAGATTGGGATATATATGATTACGTTGATAATATTGCAAGCTATGACACCGCTCTTAAAATGGGGTATATTTATAAAGAAGGATATTTATATGCCGGAATAAAATTGTTAACAAGTAATTATCCTGGATATTATGCATTTAATAATGATGGGACTTTAGGTAGTTATGCTTTGTATGGAGGGTTTAGTAAAACTGAAAAATATAGTTCTATCTCTGGCCAATTAAAAAGAACTTATGCCTCAACAGGAGATGTATCTCATGTTGTTAGTGCTGGTCCTTATAATATTCCTGCTAGTTCAAATATAACTGTTGCTTTTGCTATTATTGCAGGAGATAACTTAGATGATATTAAAAATAGTGCTAATGCTGCTCAACAAAAATATATAGAAAAATATCTTGAAATGCCTTTTAATTATTCAGCATACAATATAACAGATAGGGCTGCCATGCTAAGGTGGGGCACCGTAATAAATGCCTCTAAGTACCTTTTAAGAGTTAGACCTAAAGACCTATCTGAAGCTTGGAGATATTACAATGTTAATAATAAAACTAGTGATTCTCTAAACACATTAAATGTTCTTTATCTTAAAGCGAATACAGAATATGAATGGCAATTTAGAGCGATTAAAAATGATGCTATATATTCTCCTTTCTCTAAAATAATTTCTTTTACAACAACTCAAAATAATCTATGTAATACTGTAACAAATATGACAGAAAATAACATTACGTCAAATAATGTTGTGTTAACTTGGGATACTATTACTGGGGCTACATCATATATGCTTAGATGGAAAAAGTTTAATTCAAGTGAATGGAGCTATGCTAATATTTATTATAATACTGGATCATACTCTGTGAATTATTTAGAATCAAGTACACTGTATGAGTGGCAAATAAGGGCATTTTGCAAAGATAATTATTATTCAGATTTCTCTAATATCCACGAATTTAATACTCTTGGTGATTGCCAAACTCCTAGTGCTTTAGGTGTATCTTATATAACAAATACTAAAGCTATTTTGTATTGGAATAAAGTTGATTCTGCAAAGTTATATATGGTGAGGTGGCGTGAAGTAAGTGGAACTTGGAACTATGCAATTGTATATAATCCTACAAATTACTTGCAAATAGGCTGTTCTATCTGCGACCCAATACACATGTTAAAAGCCAACACTTCCTACGAGTGGCAAATAAGAACTTTTTGTAATGACGAAAAAACATACTATTCTAATTTTTCAGATATAAATTATTTTTCTACTCTTAATGTTAAATCTTATGCTGATAATATTGCTAAAATTAAAAAAGATAATATAATTTATGCATATCCAAACCCTGTTAGTAATGTTTTAAAATTAAAAATAGACGAGCCAATTAATGCTAAAATTAATTTGGAAATATATGATATGTTTGCTAAAAAACTTTATAATAAATACATAACTTTGGAAAAAAATACAGATTTTGCAATAGATATGAATGAATTTGCTAATGGTATTTATTTGTTAAATATAACTTCCGAGGAATATAATCAACAATTGAAAATTATAAAGCAATAGAAATATTTTCTAAATTCTCCCCTTTTTGGAAATGAAATGTTTTTATTCCCATTAAGTTTGCTGAGGATATGTTTTCTTTATTGTCATCAACAAAGAGAGTTTCTTCTGCCAAAATATTTGCATCTGTTAAAACGTAGTTGTATATCTCTAAATTAGGTTTGCGTAATCCTATTTTGTATGAATAATACTCCTTGTCAAAGAATTGAGAAAATGGTTTGTTATTATAACTAAAGGTGTTGTTAAAATAATCAATATGTATTTTGTTAGTATTGCTTAATAAAAATATTTTGTAATTTTTCTTTAATGACTCTAAAAATGCAAGTTTATTCTTCGGAATGTCTAGTAGTACTTTATTCCATGCATATTTTATTTCTTCATCTTTAAGATTAGTTCTTGTTATAAAACGAAACTCTTCGCAAAATTGGCTTACATTTAAATCTCCTGTTTCAAGCCTATTAAACAAATCTGATTGCGATGTAAGATTATATAAATTATCAAAATCAGAAATGCCTAATTCTTTAAATGTTTCAACAGCAAGATTAGTATCAATATCAATTAGAACAACTCCAAAGTCGAAAATTATGTTTTTAATCATGTCCCAAAAGTTATAATTATATCAGAATTAATGTGAAAATTGTAAACGCATAGAATTTATATTGTCATTAAAATGACCATTATTGTATGCGAGAATTCCGTTTATATATGTTTGTTCTATTTTTGAACTAAAATTCTGACCCTCATAAGGTGACCAAGCACATTTTGATAAAAGTATATCTTTGCTTACTGTAAAGCCTTTATTTAAGTCTATTACAGCCAAGTCTGCATAGTAACCTTTCCTTATGAAGCCTCTTCTATCTATTTTAAATAATATAGATGGATTATGACACATCTTTTCTACAATCTTTTCTATGCTGATTTTATTTTGTTTATAATACTCTAACATTAGCAACAATGAAAACTGTATAGATGGTAATCCCGAAGGACAATTTAAATAATCGCTTTGTTTTTCCTGAAATGTATGTGGAGCGTGATCAGTTGCAATAATATCAATAGAATTATTGTTTAATCCTTCTAATAATGCACGTTTGTCAGTTTCTTTTTTTATTGAAGGATTACATTTTATTAATCCTTGAAGTGGAATATAGTCTTTTTCATCAAACCATAAATGATGAACGCATACTTCTGCTGTTATTTTTTTATCTTTTAAATCTAATTGATTATCAAATAGAGACAATTCTTTTGCTGTTGTTAAATGTAGTACATGTAATTTAGTGTTGTGCTCTTTTGCAAGACTAACAGCAAAACTAGACGACTTGTAACAGGATTCTTCACTTCTTATATCTGAATGAAATTTTATTGGAATTTTATTTCCATATAAAGACTTATAATATTCGGTATTCTTTTTTATTGTTTGCTCATCTTCACAATGTACAGCAATCAAAACATCTTTTAGCTTAAATATATTGTTAAGAGAAGTCCTATTATCAACAAGCATATTACCTGTAGATGCTCCCATAAAAACCTTAATTCCACAAACTTTGCTATAGTCTATATTTGACAAATCATTTAAATTGTCATTTGTAGCTCCTATGTAAAACGAATAGTTAGCTAATGACTTATTTCGAGCTATTTCATATTTTTCTTCAAGAATACCTTGTGTTACTGCATTTGGAATAGTGTTAGGCATGTCCATAAAGGAAGTTACTCCTCCTGCTATTGCGGCTTTTGATTCGTGGTAAATATCTGCTTTATTTGTTAACCCTGGTTCTCTTAAATGAACTTGATCGTCAATTATGCCTGGAATGACTGTTCGACCTTCCAAATCTATTACATTATATTCGCCTGTATTTTTTAGATTGACAAGGTCATCTGAAGATGGATTAATTATAACTTCTTTAATAAATGGTTGTTCTATAATTAAAATACACTCAGAACGATTTCCCTCATTGACTAATTCACAATTAGATAATAGTAACGGTTTTATCACGTATTTGATATTTTATTATACGTTTTGAAATAACTCTTAATTTTCATAGAAATAACTCCCATAAAGGCCTCCTTAAATATACCTTTACTCATTTTTGATGTTCCTTCTGTCCTATCTGTGAATACTATAGGAACTTCTATTATTTTCCCTCCCATTTTCCATGTGGTAAACTTCATTTCTATTTGAAATGCATATCCTATAAATTTTATATTTTCAAAGTCAAAACTTCTTAGTAAATTACTTTTATAACATTTAAAACCCGCAGTTGTATCAAAAACGTTTAACCCTGTTATTAATCTTACATAATATGATGCAAAATAAGACATTAGAACACGTCCTATTGGCCAATTAACAACATTGATTACATTGTTGACATAACGAGATCCTATAGCTAAATCTGCTCCTTTATCATGACACGCTTCATACAATCGTATTAAATCTTCTGGATTATGTGAAAAATCCGCATCCATTTCAAAAATATAATCATAATTTTTATTAAGTGCCCATTTGAATCCATGAATGTAAGCAGTTCCTAAACCAAGTTTCCCTGACCTTTGTTCTAAATGCAATTTTTCTGGAAATTCCTTTTGTAAATTCTTTACAATATCTGCTGTTCCATCTGGAGAATTATCATCTATAATCAGTAAGTCAAAATCTTTTTTCAGAGAAAAGACTTTTCGAATCATTCGTTCAATATTCTCACATTCTTTATAAGTTGGTATTATAACTACACAATTACTCAAAATACTATTTTCTTGTTAAATTTTATGTTACAAACTTACAGATTTTTTATTAAAAAAAGAGTTTTTGCTAATAATTTTTTATAGATTTTAAATATTTTTTAATTTATAAATGAATAAACAATCCTTTTTTAACAATACCCATTATACTTATCTGTTTTTGCGAACATTAATTCCTTTTTTCTCTAGCTCTGTATAATATATTTTTGACATATCTTTTACCAGTCTTGTGTAATGGAATTTTTCTTTAACAAAGTCCCAACCTTCATGACACATTTGATCACGAAGTCTTTCATTATTAACTAATGATGCAAGATTATCTCCAAACTCTATACTATCAAAAGAATTACATAGAAGAGCCGTTTTGTAAGGAATTATAACATCTTCTATGCCTCCAACATTCGTTGTTACTATAGGTTTGTTCGCAGCTTGAGCTTCTATTAAGCTTACAGGGGTTCCTTCATTTAAAGAGGTCATTGCTACAATGTCTAAACCATGAATAGCCGAATCTATATCTTTTATCCAAGATGTAAAAGTTAGTACTTTTGGCTCATCTATTTCACAATTAGTACAAAAATCTATATCCAACTCTTTTGCTCTTTCTTCAAGCTTAACTCTGTCATTTCCATCACCTATAACGAAAGCTCGGATTTTTACTTTAGTGTTGTCTAATAAATATTTTAGAGAGTTTATAAAAAGAATATGGTTTTTTATTGGAACTATCCTTCCTATAATGCCTATGGCTATTTCGTTATCCTGAATCTTATATTTCTTTCTAAAAGCTAATCGTTTTTCTTCTGTATTTATCCTAAACTTTGAAAGATCAAAACCAAGTGGAACTATCTCTATTTTACTTTCATCACATATTTTGTGTATAGATGACAATTCTTCTTTTTGCTTTTCACTGATAGCTATAATTTTTGTACTCCTATTTGCTAACCATTTTTCTATGGATTTATAAACTAATGTTTTGCTATCACTAAAGTATGAATGAAATACATGGCCATGAAAAGTATGAATAATAACTGGAACATCACAATGAATTGCCGCATAACGACCTAATGAGCCTGCTTTTGCTGCATGTGTATGTACAATATGTGGTTTAAATCGTTTTATGACTTCTTTTATAATATTGTATGACACTATATCGTTTCTAAATCCTATTTCTCTTTGCATTGACTGGATTATGATAGGTTTTATTCCTAGTTCTTTTAAAACATATTCCGAACTCTCTTCATCACTATTATGTCGTCCTCCTATAAGTAATGTTTTAAATTCTGGAAATTGATATTTTGAAAGGTACGCAGCATTATATGTTGGGCCTCCAATATTTAATCTATTTATTATGCGAAGTACTCTTATCATAATTCAAAATATTTTTTCCACCAATACTGAAAAACTATTATTGACCAAACAAATGATTGTAAATCTCCATTGCTTTGTCCATTAAATATACTTTCTTTTAATTTACTTATGCTTCCATAATCAAATATGCCTTGATTAATAATAAACTCTTTTTCAAGTAAATTATCTTCAATAACTGATTTGAAATTTTTTGCAAACATATTTAAAAGGGGTATCTCAAAACCATGCTTAGAACGCTTAAGAATATCTCTCGGGAGCAAGTCCTTACAACTGTCTTTTAGTATTAATTTTTGGGTTGAGCTATTTATTTTATACGATGATGGCAATCTATTAACATAATCAATCAAGTTATAATCCATAAAAGGAGAACGTACCTCAAGTGAATTAGCCATTGACATCATATCTACTTTATATAGCATGTCATTTGGCAATACTAATTTCATGTCTGCTAAAAGGAAATCATTTAAACCTAACTCCTTATCTTTTATATCTTTTGCGTATTTTATCATTCTTTCATTTGATTCTAATTTGTAATTAGAATCTAAAAGTACAAAACAATTCACATACGACGCATCCGTAAAACTACATAATTTCAAATATCTTTCAACATTATTCGTCGACAAAATATTATTAAATTTAGATATTTTACGTAAAAAATCACCTGATTTAGTATTTCTATTACCTTTAAATTTATTAAATAAAGGAGCGAGTAGCTTAATTATATGATATTTAGAAGATTTATTTCTAATAATATATTCTGCTCTGTGCTTATTGTACCCTGCAAAAAGTTCATCTGCTCCATCACCTGAGAGTGCGACTTTTATATGTTTTGATACATTTTTTGAAAGGATATATAATGGAATTGCTGAAGAATCTGCAAAAGGTTCATCAATATAATCCAGAACATTAAATATGTTTTCGTAAATTTCTTCATCATTAACTGTTATAACAGTGTGATTGGTATTGTATTTTTTCGCTATAATTTCAGCGAAAGAAGTTTCATCAAAATATTTATTATTAGAAAACCCTATAGAAAAGGTATTGAGATTTTTTATGTGCTTTGATGCAAGAGCTGTAACTATAGAAGAATCAATACCCCCTGAAAGAAAAGTACCTATTGGAACATCTGCAATTAGTCTTTGCTCTACCGCTTTTTCTAGTATATTCCTGACTTCATTTTTTGCGGTATCATAATCCGATTTATTTTGCTTGGTTTTATCTATTTGGTAATAGCGATTTATTTTAACATCATCGTCTTTTATTTCTATAAAGTGACCAGGATTTAATTTAAATACATTTTTTAATATACTGTTTGGAGCAGGAATATAAGTTAATTGAAAATAAGTATATAAGGAGGAATAATCAATTTCTTTCGGAATAGGATATTTTAACAATGATTTTAATTCTGATGCAAATGCAAAAAAATCATTACTATTATAATAATACAAAGGTTTTTCCCCATATCTATCTCGGGATATTATCAATTTATTATTTCTAATATCATAAATTGCTAAGGACCAAAACCCATTCATAACATTAAAAATATCAACCCCTATTTTCTTATATAACTGAAGGATTACTTCTGTGTCTGAAGAGGATGTAAAATCATAATGGCTTAGATATTGTTGTTGTAATTCCTTGTAGTTAAAACATTCTCCATTATAAACTATTACATAGTCTCTTGTTTCATCAAAAAATGGTTGACTAGCATTGGATGATGTGTCTATTATTGATAAACGACAATGACCTAAGGCTAGATTATGGAAAAATGCATACCCATTCGAATCTGGACCACGCTTTGTTAATTCATTTAGTGATTGTGTAAGATTACTTTTTGAGAGTTCTATATCTTCATTAAATGAATATATCCCCGTAATACCACACATTATAAAATTAAGTTTTAAAGTTTTAAATTATAGATTACAAAAGTAAGATTTTAGTTATATTTTTTAATCTATAAACTTAAATCTTAAAGTGTTTTTACAAATGAATTACCTCATTATATGCAGCAGCAACAGCTTCCATTATTGCTTCTGACATTGTAGGGTGGGGGTGTACAGATTTTATAATTTCATGCCCAGTGGTTTCTAATTTCCTTGCAACTACAGCTTCTGCTATCATTTCGGTTACATTTTCTCCAACAAAGTGAGCTCCTAGCCATTCCCCATATTTAGCATCAAATATAACCTTTATAAATCCATCTCTTGTTCCTGATGCCGTTGCTTTTCCTGACGCAGTAAAAGGAAATTTACCAACTTTTATTTCATATCCTGCATCTATTGCTTGCTTTTCAGTCATCCCTACTGAAGCTACTTCTGGATTTGTGTAAGTACAAGCTGGAATGTTATTATAATCTAATTTCTCAGGATTTAATCCCGCTATATTTTCAATGCAAATGATTCCTTCTGCTGAGGCTACATGTGCTAATGCTTGTCCTTTTACAATATCTCCTATTGCATAATATCCTTCAATATTAGTTTTATAAAAATCATCAACAACATTCCTGTCGCTTCTAATCCAATACCCTCTATATTAGTTGTAATTCCTACTGCTGAAAGAACAATGTCTGTCTCTATTTGTTCTTTCCCCTTTTTTGTATTAATAGTAACAATACATTTGCCTTCTAATATCTCTACATTTTCAACAGAAGTTTGGGTTAAAACTTTCATTTTGTTCTTTTTGAAAGTTCGTTCTATTTGTTTTGATACATCTTCATCTTCAAGCGGCAGTATATTTGGCATATACTCAACTAAAGTAACCTCTGTGCCTATTGAATTATAAAAATAAGCAAATTCAGAGCCTATAGCCCCAGAACCAACAACTAACATGCGTTTAGGTTGTTCACTTAATGTTAGAGCCTCACGGTAACCTATTATGTGCTTCCCGTCTTGTCTTAAATTTGTTAATTCACGAGATCTTGCTCCTGTTGCAATTATAATATGATTTCCAGAAATAACATTAACCGAACCATCTTCTGCAATTACTGATACTTCTTTATTTGGTTTTATTGTTGCCAATCCTTTTATTACTTCAACTTTGTTCTTTTTTAATAAAAATTGAACTCCTTTACTCATAGTATCTGCTACATTACGACTACGATTTATTATAGCATTAAAATCCGCCTTAACTTCTCCTTCCACAGTGATACCATAATCTGAAGCATGCTTTAGATATTCATAAACTTTTGAACTCTTGAGTAACGCTTTAGTAGGAATACAACCCCAGTTTAAACAAATACCTCCAACTTCTGCTTTCTCTACAACAGCAACATTAAATCCAAGTTGTGCGGCTCTTATTGCTGCAACATAACCACCTGGACCACTCCCTATAATAATTACATCGTAATTCATAATAAAAATGTTTTTTAATTATTTGATATGCAAAATAAACTAAATTTTGCCAAAATATTCAATATTAATCTAGAAAATATACATGACTATATGAAAATATTTGAAAATCAATTATATTGAAGTGTAACTATATATTTAAAATCAATCCTGTCCTAGATAAATTTTACTTTATATATTGGGAAATAATGACTTCGAAATTAAATAACAGGAACTAATAACTTTTGGATTTAATCAAAATCAATTTTTGATATAGAGCACATATAAAGCACATATACAGTTCATATAGAGCACATATAGAGCACATGTTCAGCACTTTAATCTCACTTTTAATTCCACTTAACCAACCTTGAAACCTCATTTAATCCTAATAATCAAACGATTAACCATGCAAAATAAATCATATTTATTTTCTATTATTTTAAAACATACGCATCCTTTGTTTTAATTATCAGCATATTAACCAAAATGACACAATATGATAATTCTCAATCACAATTCTTATTATGATAATTAATAGACGATTTTGATGGAGCTTTTTCTATGCCTAAAAAAATTAGTGAAAAAAAGTGCTATATTTATTACTATGAAAAGTTTTTTTATTTTGTTCATCTCAAAGGTAATACTTTGAATAAATGTTACCCCTCTATTTAAAATCGTTTAGGACAAAATAGACCTTAATAAAAATATAGGAAAAGGTAATATGGAAAAAATATAGCTTGAGAATTCTATACGAAAACCTGCTTCTTTTAAAATATTTGACATTGATTTTGTATAACGTCTGTAATGTCCTGCATGTACATCTTCATTTGACCATAACAAATTTTGTAATCCCCTTTTTTTACTATTAAGGATTCCTTTTATTCCTAGTTCTACTACTACATCAACACCTGAATATATCTTTCTATTCCTAAAGAAACAAATCCATTCCCTCCTCCAATATCAAAGAATAAACCATCTCTAGAAAATTGTTTTACTAATTCTATTATACAATTATTACTATGCTTAAACCAATAGCTACTATCTTCTATTTACATACATAAATCATTCCCAATATATGGATAAGAAATAGAAGATTGATCTTTTGCAAACCATATACCTTCATTATATTAAATATTATTTGCTAAAGTTGTTAAATCCATTTTTATTTTTTAAGATTATAAAATTTATTTTGTTACATAATGCTTTTTAAAATAAGGACTAAACCTATAATTATTAATAATATGCCCGCAAACAGATTTATAATTAATATTATGTGGTCATTTAATATTTTTTTTAACTTGTTAGCTAAATATGCTTTTATAGAGTCAGTAAGATAAACCGCAGATAATATTGATGCTAAAAAAATTAAAGATAAGTATTTTTCATGACCATATTGTGCACTTGAAATAGCGACTATACTTATCCAATAAATATAAACAGAAGGATTTAGCATGTTTAACAAAAAACCTTTTATAATGTAAAGATATATTTTAGGAGTTTTTATTTCTATATCGGCATCGTTATCTTTAATGTGCTTTTTACGCATTATTATGGTAGAGATACCTATAATAATAAGAACAAAACCGCCTGCAATTGTTATATAAAGTCTATTAGAAGGTTCATTGACAAAACGAGCTAAGCCAATAAATATTAATGCTATACAAAATAAATCACTTAAAAATATTCCTGTAGCTAACGAAAAACCTATCTTAAAACCATGCTTTATACTTGTTTGCAATAAAGCAAAAAAACTAGGTCCTATTAAAAACGCTAATGTAACTCCTAAAATAATTCCTTGTGAAATTGCTCCAAACATCCTTTTTATTTATAGTTTCTAATAAATTCTTCCCAATCATTACTCTGCTGTATTTTTAAAACTCTTGGAAACTTATTTTGTCCTCCTTCTTTTCCTTTCGATTTCATCCATTGATAAAATAAATTAGGAGAAACTATTTCTACTAAAACGTCCTTAATAGCCGCTATACGTTCCACTCTATAATCATCGTTAAGAACTTTAAGATTTTCGTCAATCTTTGCTCTGATAACTTGAGCGGATACATCTGCTTCTGTTCCAACATACCATTTATGAGCAAACATTGAATCATGCTTTATTCCCGTTACTGTATATTCACAAATGTCAATATTTAACTGATTAGAAGTTAATTCTATTGCCCTATCCATATTTTCTTGAGATAGGTGCTCCCCACAAATATTTAAAAAATGTTTAGTGCGTCCTGTTATTATAATTTCATGCTTTTCTTTTGATGTAAATTTCAATGTGTCGCCTATTATATATCTCCATGCTCCTGCACATGAACTTATTATCAAGGCATACTCTACATTTTCTTTAACTTCATCAATATTGTATGAAACGGGATTTTCTATAATATTGTTATTTTCATCAAAGTTTTCTTCATTAAAAGGAATAAATTCAAAAAATAAACCATTGTTTAAAACCATTTCCATAGAATCTGTATTTGGGCGTGATTGATAAGCTATAAAGCCTTCTGATGCTAAATAAGTTTCTATATATGTTAAAGGTTTTCCTAATAATTTCTCAAACCCTTTTTTATAAGGATTAAATGAAACCCCTCCGTGAGTGTATATTGAAAGATTTGGCCATATTTCATGTATATTTTCAACATTATAATGATTAATAATCTTTTCTATAAGAATTTGTATCCATGCCGGGACTCCAACAACAACTCCTATATCCCAATTATGTGCATTTTTTGTTATTTCTTCTAATTTTGTGGTCCAATCTCTTTCTTTTGAAATACGTTTGCCAGGTTTATAAAAATGTTGAAACCAAAAGGGAATATTGCCTGCTGTAATCCCTGACAAATCTCCCTCGTAGTAAGTCCCGTTATATTGCAAGTGTGTACTGCCTCCTAACATTAAAATCCCTTTTTCAAAAAACTCATCAGGTAAATTATAATGTGCCAAGGATAATATTTGACGAATACTTGTTTTCCTTATGGATTTTATCATACTCTCTGTAACAGGTATCTGTTTACTCGATGCTTCCGATGTCCCCGAACTTAAAGCAAAGTACTTTACCTTTTCTGGCCAACAAACATAAGCCTCTCCATTTAAAGATCTATACCACCACTTACGAAAAATAGAATTGTAATCATGTATAGGAATTTCGCTTTTAAATGCATCTATTATATTTTTTTGTTTTAAAATTTTGTCAAATTTATAATATTCTCCAAAAGATGTATTTTGAGCACTTTCTATTAACTTCCTAAGAGTTTGCTCTTGCATCTTTATTGACGATTGTTTTGACTTGTTTACTGGCAATCGACTCCCTACAGAAATAGCTTTTTTCAAAAAAGTTCCAAGAATAGGCATGTTTTTAAATTATAAATTATTAAAAAAAAGAGACGTAAAGAATAAATTACGTCTCTTTATAAAAAATATTTTGTACATATAAAGTTTAGTAAAATTTACCTCTATTATCCACAATATCTGTATTTTCTTCCAATATCCTAAAAACTTCAAAACTTGATTTAGAGATAAATTTATTTGATATTTGAAATTTTAGCATATCAGTATTATTATCTGGTGCTTTTAATACATTGTTAATACTAACTACATAAACTCCATTTTTCCCTTTAATTGGACCTATTAACTTAGGACCATTAAATGCAACTAAATTACCAACCAATTCTGGTTCATTTCCTACATTCCCAAAATTAGGAGAAGCTAATGATACTCCTAAAGCAGTGTCAATTGGTTGATTTAATTTTTGAGAAAGACTTACTATATCTCCTCCAGACATCTTAGATTTTAAATCGCTAATAAGTTTTTCTGCTTTCTTTTCTCTTATTACTAATGGTTCTATTTCTGACTTAATATCCGCTAGCTCTGGTATACCTTTTTCATTAATTTTAACAAGTTTTGCTATAACATATTTATTCCCATTTATATCAAATATTTTAGAAACATCTCCTTCTTTTGCACCATAAGCCCATCTAACTACTTCTCTAGGACTTTCTAAACCAGGAACATAATAATCAGCTTCCTTTATATTATTAGCATATCTTTTATTAAGTTTGAATTTTGAGATGCTTTTATTAAAAGCATCGGCAGTTTGACTACTAGATGCAAATTGACTAGCCTTTGAATAAACTTCATTATAGGTTTCTTTACTTGGCTCTAAAATTTTTGCTATAATAGCAACTTTTGCTTTTTCTTCAGGCTCTTTTTTACCCATAATTTGAATAACATGGTATCCAAAAACAGTTTCTACAACTACAATATCTCCAACATTTGATTTTACACATGCCTCATTAAAGTTTTTTATCATTCTTTGATCTTGAAACCAGCCTAAATTACCTCTATTTTCTTTTGCTGAAGGATCATCTGACATGCTTTGTGCAATATTCCCAAATTGTGTTGTGTCTTTTAATACAACTAATCTTAAACTATCCGCCATTTTCTTTGCCTCAACTGTATCGCGTTTTACTAATTTAGGATCTACTCCATAAGCTCCTTTATGAGCAACTAGAATATGACGAGCATTTATTGAATCTGGACGGATTTGTCTTTCCAAAACTTTGAAAAGTTTATAAACACCATTCTCATTATAAGGACCAACAACTTCTCCTATATTTAATTTAAATACCATAGAATCCATTAGTGGAGAAAAATCCCCTTTTTTATGAAACAAACTGTCATATCTAAAATCGGACACATTTGTTACTAAGTCCGCATCATCTTGAGAATTTATAAACTCTGTTTTTAAATTGTTTATACTTGCTTCTACTTCTTCTACATCTTTTGCAGATGGATTTACATCAAAAACGACAAATTCAAAGTTGCGTCCTGCTTCTCTGAAATACTCATTTTTATTAGAATCATAATATTTTTTATAATCAGCATCATCTAATTTAATGGTTTTGTCATTTATTGTGTTATATCTTTGAAGAATATAAGTAGCATCAACAATCTTATTATTTTCTTCATTATAATGCTTCGTTAAACTTTTTGTAACATAAAATCCTTCTTTAATAAGATTATTATATTTCATGCTAAGTCTATCCTCTTTTATGTATTTCTCTATTTGTAACCATTGTTTTTTAACTTCAGGTTCTCGTTGATCAAATGTTTTTAAGAACTCAATAACATTTGCAGGGTTAAATGTTCCTGTCTTTGGATCTGAAAATGTTCTAACAACATATGCATGAGGCTCTTTACCATAAGCCAAATCAGCCAATTCTTCTTCTGAAATAACAATTCCTAGTTCGTCATACTCTTTTGCAAATAAAACTTCTTTTAATAATTGCATCCATGTTTGTTGCTTGATTTGATATTGAGTTTCTTGATCTATATTTTCTTCTCCAGTTTGTTTCTTGAAACTTTCCTCTTGGTCCTTTATTTTATTCTCAAACTCATAATAACTAATGGGTGTATCTCCTATTTTTGCTAAGTCTTCAGGACCATTGCTTCTGCCTTTTTTAAAAAAATCACTAAGGACAAAAGCTGCTAAAGCTAATCCTATTATTGCAACTAATAAACCTGATCTTTTTCTAATTTTACCAATTACTGCCATTTTATTTTATAATTTTTATTAAATATTATTCTAAATTTTTATGCAAAATAAATGATTTTTTACATATATTGTTAATAATTAAAATCATTTTCTTCTTCATTTATCGAAATATCATCTCCCATATCCATATCAAAATCATCCTCACCACTGAAATCTCCTATCTCATCTTCATCATAAATTAATTCTTCGGAAAGGATTTCTTTATCTTCTTCTAAGTTATTATTTGCAATGTGAACTATTTTACTTTTCTTATTGTCATAATAAATCGGTAAACGACCTTCTGATTTTACAATTTTAGGAAAATCTTTTTTATTTTCTTTATCCCCTTTTGTGATTTTTAATAAATCTATATAAAAAGTAATAAGATTTATAAAATCATTAATGTAAATAAGACGTTGATGAGGATCATCTATAAAATCACTTATTTTTGTTTCACTCATTATAGGCATTTTGTTTTCATCATCATCAGACATATCAATCAGCGTTATTTCTTGTTTTTTATTCCAACGACTATTTGATATGTAAAAAGACGCTAGCTGTGTGCTGTCCAGATTAAATTGTGATACAAAAAATTTATGAAAATCTTCAAATGTCTGGTTTGACATTATTTCTATATCTCTAACAAAATCATCATGATCCTCTTGAGTAATTCTAAACTTATAAATAAACATAATTCAATTACTTTAAAAAAAAACTTCACAAACCTACATAAATTTTATAAAATATTAACAAAGCATGTTAATTTTTTTTATTTTTTTGCAAAACTATAATGTAATTTTCCCCAAAATATCCATTAATAAAGATTTTAATTTTGATTATTTCCAATTAGAAATAACTTAGTTAATTAATAAAACAATTTAATAATTACGGGGATTCTTAAATATTAAACCAAACATCTAAATATAAATATTTTTCAGCATCATTGCGAATAGTCAAAACACTATAAATAAATCAGTTATGCAATTTAAACAAACTGCCTGATTTTCATTGCGTTATATTCTATTACTTCACCTTTACTTTACCTTAAAGTTACCCTTACTTCACATCAAAGTCACTCCAACCTATTTTTTTAGTAAAATATTAACAATAAATATGATATATAAAGTTAAAAAATAATCTTCTAAAACACCTTTATAATTTAGATAATCCTGAAATAAGTTTTCTTGGTTTTTTATAATTCTATTTTTTGTGGAACCCGATTTTAGGACAAAACGTATAATTAAAATTAGATAAATTTCATGTATATTTCCCGATTTATATTTATTTATTTTATATCTTTGCGTTATGCTTTTTGAATTTCTTATACCAAATAATGTTATGAAAAAATTAAAGCTATTGCTTTTTTTTATTTTTATAGTGTTATGCCTAAAAACATATTCTCAAGATTTTTCAATTAATTGGATGAAAAGTTTTGGAGGGACTTCGGAAGATATTATATATACTTTAGTAGTAGATAATAATAATATCTATGGTGTTGGTTATTTTACTAGTAAATCTTTTTTTATAAATGGTATAGAATACAATAATTCTTCACAAGGAAGTCAAGAAATGCTTATTGTAAAATATGATAAAAACGGGAATGCATTAAAGTGCAAAACTTTTGGAGGTATAGGGCATGATCTAATATATGATGTTTGCTTATCGTCGCATAATGAGCTTATTATTACTGGATATATGGAAAGTAGTTCTATAAATTTTGACGGTAAAGTTGTTTATAAAAATGGTCAAACTAACACTATAATAGCAAAACTTGATACAAGTTTAAATGTTAAATGGGTAAATGTAATAGAAGATATTGATATTAATGAAGGGAGAAGAATTAGAACAGATGTATATGGAAATATTTATGTAACAGGCAGATTTGCTTCAAGTAAATTAAATATTGGGAATAATATTATTATTAATAATTATGGTAATTATTCTGGCTATATTGCAAAATTTAATAAAGGTGGAGAAGCAATATGGGCAAAATCATTTGGAGGATCTAATATTGAATTTAGTTATTGCTTAGCCATAGACTCTAATCAAAATGTTTATATATGTGGTCGCACGGTAAGTAGTATTATGCATGCAGGAAATTTTTCATCTAATACTAAGGGTAGTAATGATATTTTTATAACAAAATTAGATAAAGAAGGTAATTTTAAATTTTTAAAAACTTATGGAAGTTCTGGTTTTGATGAAGCTTGTGATATTCGTGTTGATAACAACAACAATATATACATAACAGGCGAGTTTAGTGGAACAGTAAACTTTAGTAATATTACATTGACATCTAAAGGAGGGTTAGATGGATTATTATTAAAAATGGATACTTTGGGAAATATTTTATGGGCCAAAAACTTTGGAGGAAGTAATAATGAATCTGTTTGGGGATTTAATATATCTGATAATAATGAAATATTTATAACCGGTCCATTTGGAGGGTCTTCTTTTGAATTTAATTCACAAACTCTTCCATTTTTTGGAGGAGATGACGTTTTTTGTTTAAAATATTCTGAAAAAGGAGAAGAATTGTGGTTTGATGTTATTGGAAGCAATTTTGCGGATAGAGGTTATTGCGTTGATATAAAACATGATACTTTGTATTTAGTTGGAGCTTTTTCTAATACAATAACAAAAGAAGGTCAAACAATAACAAATAATGGAGTTTACGATGCATTCATTGCTCAATATATTATAAAAAGTAATTGTAACTTAACAGTTGATGTAGGCGATAATAAAACTATATGTTCGGGCGCTTCTACATCAATTAAAGCAGAACCTAATGATGCAAATGTTAGTTATAAATGGTCAACAGGAGCAACTACTCAAAGTATTAATGTTAGCACGACAAGTAATACAAAGTATTATGTTACGGTACAATCAAAAACAGATCAAAAATGTAGTGTTATTGATTCTATAGTAGTAACTGTAAATCCTTTGCCAAGTGTTGATATTTTATCATCAAAAACGTCAAATAAATGTGTTTGGGCAGAAAGTGCAGGGGGAACAAGTTACGATAAAGGACAATGTATAACAACAGATGCTTTAGGTAATACTTATGTTATAGGTTATTTTCAAGGTACTGCTAATTTTGGAACAAATACTCTTATAAGTGCGGGAGGTTTAGACATTTTTATTGCTAAATATAATACTGATGGAGAATGTATTTGGGCAAAAAGTGTAGGAGGCTCAAAATATGATTATGGATCTAGCATAACAATTGATAATTTAG
>Ga0209417_1001208_pt1 | contig 49258 bp, 48 predicted proteins | sample RifGroF2_FD_184002 | JGI IMG/M metagenome (GOLD analysis project Ga0209417, IMG submission 184002) | Groundwater microbial communities from Rifle, Colorado, USA - Groundwater F2 (SPAdes) (version 2) | ecosystem: Environmental > Aquatic > Deep subsurface > Groundwater | place: Rifle, Colorado...
TTGAGTGGAATCTCATCTCACTGGCACACAACTTAAAGAAAATTATCTAAATAAGATCTCCACTGGAGACTCTTTTTGTTTCAGATACACAAAACTCTCACTTACGTGAGAGTTTTGGGACAGCCCCTATGACGGAGGTGTTTTTCTTCTCTATCTTGGTGATGGGCTTGAAACCGCTTGATCAAAATCAATCACATAGACCATCGGAGGCTTTGACAGATCTGCTTTGCCATCCGGAGTTCTATGGAAATAGAGGACAAAGTTGTTTTTGTGAAGATGTCCGTGCTCAATTTGCAATTCTGTTAATCCTTTAACAATTGCTTGTCGTTGTTTTTCAATCTCATCATTCCAGAGAAGTGTATGTGTCTCCCACACATGAATAGAAGGTCCTGGAATTACTCGAGTAAATACATGGACTTCTTCAATCCCCTTCTTTGAAGATTTCACTCCAACGATTGGTTCGATCGGAACAATCTCAAACCCTTTCTTTTTCCAAAACTCTCTGTTCTCAAACGCTTCTTTCCAGGTCATAAGTGTATGAGGTTCTATGCTCCTCACAATCACCTTATCTCTAAGTTCTCGCCCGAGAAGGGTGGTTCCAGATCCAGTTTTAGTAAAGACTTTCCTGAAAAATCCTTTTCTTTCTCCTTCTGCTTTTGTTGCATCTTCTTGATCTGCTTTTTTATATAAAGGAGTTGTCAAAGCAAGTTCTTCTAAGCTTGTTGGAATAGCAAATCCTTTTTCTCTTGCTAAGGCCTTAAGGGCTTCTTGATCCTTTTCTGGAGCATATTTGATCAGGGAGATGGCTTTAAGAATAAGCACATCATCATCACTCTTAAACGCTTTTTCAATAAGCTTTGTACGATCTTCTTCTTTTGCTTGTTCAATCTGTTTTAAAGAATAATACTGATTATCGCTATCTTCATCATCAAGTCCTTTTTCAATCAATCGAGCTCTCTCTCCTTCCAAAGCAGAATGAATAAGATTGATAGAAAAATAACGAACATTTGTACGTTGATCAGACAGTCCTTGTTCTATCAATTGCGCACGTTCGCTTTCTGGAACATGTGGAATAGATTTAATAGAGGTGAGCCTTATTTTTTCATAATGACTCTCTAAACCTTTTTGAATAAGTCTTGTGCGTTCACTCTCTTGGGCAAACTCGATCCCACAAGACGCTGCAAGACTCACTTCTTCAACCGTATCTTGTATTCCTTTTTCAAGAAAAGATGCCCTGTCTTTTTCTGGAGCATACTCGATCATACGAGCTGCTGCTACACGGACGCTTGCACAATCACCAAGCCCCTTTTCAATCAATGCTGTTCGCTGATCTTCTGGAATAGATTTGACATTCTCGATTGTGACATTTCGTACAAACTCGTTGGTATCTTGCAATCCCGTTTCGATCAACTCCAAGCGGTCTTTTTCTGGAGCAAATTCAATCTCACCAGCAAAAACAATACGAATGTCACTATCAAGTTCTTGAAGCCCTCTTTCAATAAATCTTGTTCTTTGATCCTCTGGAAGAGATTTAATGAGCTCAACTGTCTCTATGGGGAGATGATCATCAAAATCTATCAGTCCTTTTCTCAGAAGTCTTAACCTATCACCTTCTGGAGCATGGCGGATCATAAGAAACGCTTTTTTACGTACGTCTTCGTCTGGATCTTCTAATCCTTTTTCTAATAGTTTTGTTCTCTCTTCTTCAGGGATATGTTCAATCTCTAAAAGTGCCCTTCGACGGATAGCCCCATAAGAAAATCCAAGCCCTTTTTCAATCAATGCTGTTCGTTCATTCTCTGAAGCATATTCAATCATTTGGAATACTGTACAAAGAATAACTCTATCAGAATCTTGAAGTGCCGTTTCAATAAGCTTTGTTCGATCACCCTCAGGAGCTATTGGAATCATGAAAACAGCACCCGCCCGTACAGAACTCACTCGATCCTGAAGTCCTCTTTCAATGAGTCTTGTTCTTTCCGTTTCTGGCACTTGATCAAAAACAGAAAAAACTCGTCTTCGGACATCTCGATCGGGATCCTGAAGCACCATTTCAAAAAGCTTTGTTCGATCACCCTCAGGAGCAAATTGAATTAAAGAAATACATTCATAATGCCTATCTGAGTTTTGACTTTGCAATACTTCCTCAATAAGTCTTGTACGCTCGCTTTCGGGAGCAAATTGAATTAAAGAAATACTTGCGTATTGGATATCTTCTTTGGAAGAATGCAGTGCCATTTCAATAATTCTCATTCTTTCTCCTTCTGGAAGTGATGGGATCAATTTAAAAGGAATGTCCAATTGCCACCGATCACCTTCATTAATTTTCTCCTCAATCTGAATTGATAACTCTTGCAAATAGGTATCAAAACTTTGCTCATAGCGCTCACAATCTTTTTCTGAAAGCAAGGGTTCTTCGGGAAAAACACGCTCCGGACGAGTGGAGGCAGCTGTCAGATCAAATTGAAAAAGTTGTTCAGACATAAAAAGTCAGTTAATTCCCTAAGAGTTTAACATAAAAAAAGAGTAAAAAGAAGGTAAAAAATCAAAAACCACCCTTTTCAAGGATGGTTTTCTTTTTTGATTATTCTGCTGGTTGTTCTTCTGTTACAGGAACGTCTTCAGCGGTTTTCTCTTCAACAAGTGTTTCCTCAACAGGAGCTTCGGGAACAGACTCTGCTTCCTTTGCAGCTTGTGCAGCGGCTTCTGCCTCTTCCTTTGCAGCTTGTGCAGCGGCTTCTGCCTTTGCTTTTGCAACAACTTCTTTTTCTTTCTTTTCAACTTCCTTTGCCTCAAGTTTTCCAACACGTTTCTTACTTAAGTGTGTGACTCCTCGTTTCTTTCCTTCAACAAGCTTTTCATCAATCAAAAGGTTCCAAACAGTATTTGTGACTTCAGCCCCACAATCAATCCAATGCTTAATGCGATCTGCTTTAAGAACCAATTCGCGAGGTTGCTTGCGTGGATTGTAATGTCCCAAAATTTCATTCACTTTTGCGTAAGGATCGCGATGTTTTGGCATCACAACCACACGAAAACTTGGGGCTTTTTTTGTTCCAACACGTTGTAATCGAATAGATAACATAATCGGTAATAATGATTCAAATCATGAGCGTGATTTGACGGTGCGGAAAGTATAGTGAATTTATGTATTTCCGTCAATAGAATAAGAAAACTCCGCCAATGACGGAGTAAAAGGAAAGAATCTCATCGACTTTTGAGAATACGTTGCAAAAAATAATATTCTTCAGATGACCGAATATTTGTTTCAATGGAACAACCATATTGCTCAGCAATCTGTAAAAGTTGCTCACATTGTAAAAGAGAGGGAGGGCTAAAAATGATCCATCGAACTCCTTCCAGATATCCATTTGGAAACACTTGTTTTATTTTTTCTAAAAGCAGTGGTCGCAATCGATGGGTGCTATAAACAAGCTCGTGGCACCAACTCGGTACGCAAATTTCATGCTCATTTTTCTGCTGAAGATCATAAAGTTCTCTCGGAAATAATCGAAATATTGGTTCCGAATAGAAGCTTAAAATCATGACCCCTCCTTATGAAAAGAACAAGGAAAGGATTATTCTGTCAAAATCAATATTGATTGTCAATCAAAAAATCTCTCCATAAAACGGAAAGATTTTCTTTTTTAAACAATGACTTGTTCTTTTCCAGCTTCTTGAAGATTCACAGAAAGAAGATTGCTCACACCATCCTCCCCCATCGTAACCCCATAAAGAACATCCGACTTAGACATAGTTGCGCGATTATGTGTAATCACAATGAATTGAGTGAATGTTTGAAGCTTCTCAATAATACTCGCAAAACGAAATGTATTTCCTTCATCAAGAGCAGCATCAACCTCATCTAATACCACAAAAGGACTTGGATTCACGGACATAATCGCAGAGAGAAGAGCAATAGATGTCAAAGCTCGTTCTCCACCTGAAAGTAGGTTCAATGCTTTGAGTCGCTTGGCAGGAGGGGTTGCTTGAATATCAATTCCTACAACATGATCTTTGCGTTCTCTTCGTTTTGGAGAAACCATTTCTGTAATCTCTTCATCTTGTTCTCGTCGCACCTCTTCTCCTGTGTCAGACTGTGCTCGATCAAGTGTCACTTCCGTTTCCTCTTCTACTTCTTGCTTGGTCATTTTTACTAGTGAACAAGTTCCTCCCCCAAACAAAATTTTAAAATAGTTTTGAAATGCCTTATTGATTTCCTTGAACGCTGTTTCAGATCGTTCTTTCACTTCCTTATCAAGTTCATCAATGACTTGTTCAGTTCCTTCCAAAGCCTTTTCCAAATCCCTCATTTGCTCCTCAAGAAAATCATAACGCACACGAATCTCTTCATATTCTTGCACAATCTCAGGATCAATCCCTCCAATAAGCTCAAGTTTATATCGCATCCTTTGAATCTCTGCGTACAAACTCTCGGTCTGTGAAAAATTATCAGGACGTGTTGTAAAAATAGTAGAAGCTCTTGTTTTCATTGCCTCTTGCATTTCTCTTGTTAAGTTGGTCTGTCTTTCTTCTAAACGGGCAAGTTCAATTTTTGAACTATTTCTCTCTGTTTCCAAAAAATGTAATTCCTTTTGTTCTGTGCGTAAAATCTTTTGCAAATCAATAAGCTCTTTTCGAACCGTTTGTTCTTGAGAAACAGAAGAATCCATCTGTTTCTCAATGTTTTGTATTTTCTCAGAAAGAACCGTTTGCGCTGTTTCTTTTTCATTAAGCTTTTTCTCTAAAAGAGGATCCGTCTTACATTCGTCTTCTACAGGACGTTGAAGTCGATCTGCAAGAGTTCTGGACTTTTTAACAAGTTGTTCAATTTCATCTTGAAGTTGATCTAAGACATCTAAAGTCTTTGTTGCTTTTACCTTTAATAAAAGTGCTTCTTGTTGTTTAGCAATCCCGTCAATTTCCTGAATAATTTTTGATAATGGAAGAGGTGTCCATTGAGATTGTGCTTTTACCTTTTCTAATTCGATTTTTCGCCTAATTTCATATTGTTCCTCACGTAATTGATGTTGTTCTTTTTGAAGTTGACGATAAGTTACTTGCAAGTGCATGAGTCCTTCATCTTGTCTTGTCTCCCCTTGTTCTTGTTCTTCAATACTTTGCAATTGTTTTTCTACTGTTTCCAATTTTTCTATTTTTATAGAAAGAGCTACATCCTTCTTTTTGAATTGTGCTTTTGCTTCTTTCATCTGATCTTGAATTTTCCACCAGAGAGTTCCGTAATACTCTTGTTCTAACTCATGAAGTTCTTTTTCAAGACTTTCACGTTTTTCTAAACGTAAAACTTGTCGTTTCAATGACCGTAATCGAGGAGAAATTTCAGCAAGAAGAAGATGTGCTTCGGAAAGATTCTCATAGGTTTTTCGAAGTTTTAATAAAGCCTGATGACGCTTGAGTTGTAATGGCTTCACTCCTGTTGCATCATCAAAAAACGCTTTTCGTTCCTCTGGAGTTGAAAGAAGGATATGGTCAACCATTCCTTGGCCAATGACACAATAAGATTGCTGACCAACATTTGCCTCTGCTAAAAGAAGATGAATGTCTGCTAAACGAACGTTTCGATTGTTCACCAAATACTCCGATTGTCCGTCACGAAAAAGACGACGTGTAATCATCACCTCTGAAGCATCTACTGGCATGGAATAATCTTGATTATCAAGTGTAATAGCAACTTCTGCAAACCCACTACGCGATCTTCCTTTGGAACCAGAAAAAATGATATCTTCAGATTTTTTTCCACGCAAAAGTTTCATGCTTTGTTCTCCAAGCACCCAACGAATTGCATCAGCAATATTGGATTTTCCAGAACCATTTGGACCAACAATAGAGGTAATTCCATGCCCCTCGGTTGTTGGCGGAAGAAATTGAAGGGTCGTTTTTTTTGCGAATGTTTTAAAACCTTGTACTTCTAAACGTATAACATGCATAGCATTTTCTTCAAAAACATGATTGTTTTTTTACTCTTTCCTTGTTTGTTATTATATCACGATTGACCTTTTTTCTTGACCATCATATACTGCTGCACTATCCATTTATGAGTGCTCATCAAGCAAAACACATCTATCATCTCTTGCACACAGCAAAAAATCCTGTGTTTATTTCTGATGAACGTATTGATGGAGATAGCCTTGGAGCCTCCCTTGCCCTTGTGGATCATCTCACATCTCAAGGCAAACACATTCCTGTCTATGTTGCAGAATCTGTGCCAAAAAAATATGAATTTCTTCCTCATATCACTGCCTGTACCACGGATACTTCCATTTTTGAAAATGAAGTTGATCTTGTTCTCGCTTTTGATTGTTCAGATGAGAACTATATAGAACGCTTGGTTTCGAAAATCCCTCACCGCCCCCTTGTTATCAATATCGATCATCATGCGAGCAATTCTCATTATGGAGACATCAATTATGTTGTCTCGCATGCTCCTGCCACAGCTGCTGTTGTCTATTCTCTTTTTCACCATAATCAAATTATCCCTTCAAAACAAGCAGCAACGTGTCTTCTTATGGGTATCTGTTTTGACACAACAGTTTTTCGTAATAGTGCCTCAGATAAAGACGCATTTTACATTGCCTCAAAACTCATTAAACTTGGAGCACGTTCTCAAGAAGTTGTCCGAGCGGTCTTTTCTGGACGTTCCATTCCAACACTTCGTGTTTGGGGTGTGGCTCTAGAACGACTACAAAAACATCCTGTTTACGAATTTGTCACGACTTGTATTACTCGAAAAGATATGGATGAACATGGAATTACCGATGATGAAGTAGATGGACTTTCAAATTTTCTCCATTTTGTTTCTGATGCACACACTCTTTTTGTTCTAAAAGAAACAACCTGTGGAGGGGTTAAAGTGAGTATGCGCTCTGAAAAACATGATGTTTCTTTGATTGCAAAAACTTTCGGAGGAGGAGGACACGTCAAAGCAGCTGGATTTACCATTCCTCAAAGCACTATTTCCTATGACACTCAAGGAAATTGGAAAGTGGAATCTCATGTGCAGGCATGATACACTAACAACACGTTAATAACTCTTATGAATACAATACAAACCTCACAAATCACAAATCTTGAATCTCAGATTCTCATTCCAACGGTGATTGAAAAAACTCATCTTGGGGAGCGAGCCTACGACATCTATTCACGTTTGCTCAAAGATCGTATCATCTTTCTTGGCACCGCTATTGATGAAACCGTTGCAAACCTTATCATCGCACAAATGCTTTTTCTTGAAAGCCAAGATCAAAACAAAGACATTAAGCTTTACATCAATTCTCCGGGGGGATCTGTCACTGCAGGACTTGCGATTTATGATGCCATGCAATATGTGAAACCAGATGTTTCAACAATTTGTGTTGGTCTTGCTGCTTCCATGGGAGCTGTACTCCTTGCAGCAGGGGCAAAAGGAAAACGCTTTAGTCTTCCAAACTCTGAAGTGATGATCCACCAAGTTCTTGGAGGAGTTCAAGGGCAAGCAACGGATATCAAAATTCATGCAGAGCGTATTTTAAAAATCAAAGATCGATTGAATGACATTCTGGCAAAACATACAGGACAAAAGAAGAGTAAAGTCGAAGGAGATACTGAACGTGATTACTTTCTTGATCCAAATGAAGCAAAAGAGTATGGTTTGATCGATCAAGTTATTCAAAAAACTGTCTAAAAATAACCTTCGAAAAATAAAAACACCCATTTCACTATATTCAAAAATGGGTGTTTTCATTACTATTATTTCTTCTAATTTCAGTCAAAAAAACTGTACGTGAACAAAAGTGTTGTCTAAGCCTTGACAGCTTTTTACCTGACTGATATACTACCGAGTCACGTTCAAGATAGCTTTCTTCCAAACAGTAACCTGCAGGCACGACAAGCATGGGATTTCCCTCAATGGACGCACCAGGTCTTCGGACTTGATCTCTCCATTGAAGAAATTTCTTGCCTGCAGATTACTGTTTACAAGGCCGGAGACACCCTTATAAAAAAGGGTGTTTTTCTTTTCTTGATCTTACGTGTTCCAAAAGAAGTTGCAAGCACTGTGTGGATAATCTATTCCACAACGACTTCTTCATCTAAAAGAACTGTTTCCTCTTCTGGCAAAATCTCTTCCACTTGACTCAATTCTTCAACACCAATCAAACAAATCTGTGGCAAAGGACGATAATGAGATTCATAGACTGTTTCTTGTGTTGTTCCATCTGAAAAAAGAACCGAATAAGTAAAAGAAGCGTTTGCTCCAATGTGAGCACTTTGACATTCCTCTTCCCCAAGTTCAAGATCAAGGGTTTCGATTTGTTGTGGCTCCCCAACAGGAATCCATTCAGTAACAACAGGGGGAGAATAAGATCCTTCCCGCCCATCAGAAGTTCCCCAAAAAGTAAAAGCAAGCTCTTGTTTTTCCTCAAACATCTCTGCCTGAAACAAAAGATACGAACCTGTGTCATTGATAAATTGAAAATCTGGCGCAGGATCATAAATGGTGGCATCTGTTCCAGGATTCCCATTACTTGGATCGTTATAATAAGAGACGACAAGAGAATGATTGCTCCTCTTGACCACAAGGAGACCAGAATTCATCACAGCCCGGAAGGTCGTGGTTCCAATTTGGCACAATCCTCCTCCCACTTCTGGCTCAATCTTGTCACCCTTAATCACAAGTTCTTCATAATACCCATTCTCATAATTAAATGGAGCCAAAGCAGCTAATAAAGAAAAGGTGTCTCCTGGAGCAATAAGCAAACCATTGAGTAAGCGAACACCATTGGTAATATTGCGAATACGATTATATGGACTCCACCGATAACTTGAGGTTCCAACACCTAATTTCTCTGTAATTCCAAGATCATTTACTTCTTCTGTTGTAACATCAGGGAAGGTTTGAAAAAGAATAATTTCGCTTTTTGTTTCCTCATCTGATTGTAATACTTCGATAAATTTCTCACGTGTTGCTTCTTCATCAATCTGTGTCCCAGATTTCGAGGGAATAAATGCAGTAACTCTTCCTCCTTCAATAGAGAACTGGGCATTCACTGCTGAAGTCTCAATCGCTGAGGCGGCTGTTTTTAAAAAGGTATGAAAAGCATCTGCATTAAGAGAAATAGTTTGCTTACTTGTTGGAATGAGAAGAAGAGCCAGATCACTTCCTGTCACAGATTGAACAAAAACTTCTGCATCTTCCTCAAAGGCGGTCAGTGTGTAAGGAGCCCTTTGGAGTAAAGAAAGAGCTTTTTCTTTTACTACTTCTGCTTCTTCCACGGAAACTTCTGGTTCTTGATCAAGAAGATAAACTTCTAAAGAAAATTGACCTAATTGTGAAAAATGCTCAATGAGATCAGAAAAAAAACGTGGAAAATCTATAACCGTTCCAGTCTCCCCTTGTTTTACTTCTGCTTGCCAACCTTGTTCTTCAAACCAAAAAACATAAGAAGTATTCAAAAAACCTTGTTCTACATTTGGAAAAAGTTCTCGTAAATCCTCTGTAAGGTTCTGCTCGTTAACAGTGACTTTAACGGGGATCTGTTCTGTTTTGAATAAACTCCTAAGTAATAAAATGGTCTCTTTCCAAAATTGATCTCTCTTTGAAATAGCAAGGGCTTGTGTAAGAGCGTCATCCACATTGAAATGTGCTTGTTCAATTAGATCTTCTCCAACAAGCGTGGCAAAAGGTAATACCCCTTGCGATTCTCCAAGAGTAACTTGAATCCCCTCCTGAAAATAAGTATCAACAACATTTTGAATGAGTCCTCTTGCTGTCTCCACATCTAAACCCCCAACTGCTATTCCACCAATCTTAACGGAAGGGGCAAGTCGTCCTTCATAAGATTGTGCCCAAATGTAAGAACCTGCAACAAAAAAAAGAAAAACAACAAGAAGAAGACTTGTTGTTATTTTAAATGCAGGAGAAAAAATCTTTGTTTGTGTGGCTTTAAGAAAAGCTCTGGCATGATCCTGTTTCATACATCCTTCTTTGCCTGAAGAAGTTCATTTAATAACTCTCGAGCCATGACTGATTTTTCTTTTTCTAGATCTGTTTGAGTTAACGCAAGAAGGTGAACAGTTTGATGAACATCAACTTTACCAGCAAGACAAGATCGGGGCCAATCAATTGTTTGTCCATTTGGAAGAGAAAAGACAAAATGATCTTCCTCAAGAGCAACAACCGTTGCCTCTTGTGTATGAGAAGAAATCATAGATCTTCTAAATCAAGAACGGAAATATGTGTTTGTGACTCCATTTTTTTCAAAGTGATTGTCAGGATTCCACGCTGAAGCACTGCATCAACTTCTTCTGTATTCACAGAGCAAGGGAGAACAATGGAACGAGAAAAAGTACCAAAGTGACATTCTTTTACGTGGATAACCCCTTCTTCATAACAAATATTTTCTTGGCGCTTTCCTCGAATAGTAAGAGTGTCATTAGTTAAAGCAATATCAAGATCATCAGCATCTACACCAGCAATAGCGGAACGAACAATCAGGGCATCGTGCGTTTCAATCACATCCACAGAAAGCTGACCTTCTTCATGAGAAAACCATTCTTGCTCTACTTCTTGAAAAAAAGGTTCTTGTATTTTTGTACTCATATTAAGCATTCACTAAACGTTCATGACGAAGATATTCATAGAGAGGTCCAATAGAAAATCCAACGACTGCAGCCCAAAGGACTTCCTCAATCGGGACAGAGCCAATCACATATCCTGAAGTGTTTGAAAGAAGACAAAACATACTAAACGTTTCTGGATACAAACGATAGAAAAAAAATTGTTCCAGTAAGAAAATCAAAATCGCAATCATGATTCCAGATAAGAGTGCGTTGAAAAGAAGATCGTGACGATCTGCAATGGTATAAATACCGATCATGATTCCCCCAACAATAAAGGCATGAATAGAAGGAAGAGAAAACACCGTAACCATTAAAAGAGCAGAAAAAATCCAAAGACCCAGAATTAAAAGAAGATGAGAAAACCAATGAACCATCGGCTTTCCTGCGCGGTAACGCTTTCCTCTCCAAGAGGTTGCTCGCTTTCCAATAAGAACCTGATAGATCACTGCCGCGATCCCAAACAAGGCAAATGAAAAAATAAAATCCTCAATTCCAAAAGAGGACATTTCAGAAGAGAAAAGATTTCGATAGTCTGAAGCAGAAATCAATAATACAGCAGGAGTGATTACAAGCCCAACTAGACTCATAATAAGTTGTTCCTTTCGAGTAGATTTTGAAAAAACAAGAAAGCCAAACCAAAAGAGAATCAAAATAATCGCAACGTAGAGAAAAGATGTCATAAAGAAAAGATTAGGTTGTCCTTATTTTACCTTTTCCTCAGTGAAAGGAAAAGAAAAAGACTCCACAATGGGAGTCTATTTCTACGGTCTATCTCACTAGGTAAAAATACATCATTCTCCAACAACTCCTTGAGCTAATGCATCAAGAACTTTGTATGAGTAACCTGAAAATTGTTCTGCGAGTTTTGAAATAAGCTGTCTCTTCGCTGCTTCCGGTCGAGCAATAAACATAGCCACACGACCCGAAATGATTTTTCTATACAATTCCCTGGCTGCTAATTCAGCCCTTGTTGCCTCGTCTTGTAAATCTTCCATCAGTACTACAGCATCTGTTGAATCAATACTGAACTGTTTTGCAAGACGATCAGCAGCTTGTTTGTGATCTCCCCAAGTAGAAAGAGGACTGCGCGACAACCAATAATAGAGCATTTCATTTTGTATATCCTTTACAGCTTTACCATACTTCTCTTCTAACTTTTCTCTTTTTAATGCCTCAGCTCCTTTATCAACCCCTTCCCCTGCTTCAACACCCATTCCTTCTCCTGCTAATTTTGCTTCCCACTCTGCCATTTGCTCTTGTGAAGGAGTTGGGGGTGGTGCCGATCTTCTTATACTTGGATCAGAAGAGGGTAATGTTCTTCTTAGCATATATTTAATCATTCAATAATAATTTCTCTTTTTAAGATACCACAGGAAGTAAACGATGAAAATATACTATTCGGATTAGTGACATGAAAAAGTAAGACATGAAAGAGTAAGAATATTGACAGAAATAGAAAAATTCATTACAGTATCGCCACATTTGATTGTGACTGCGGCCCCATCGTCTAGTGGTTAGGACGCCAGGTTTTCATCCTGGTAGCCGGGGTTCGACTCCCCGTGGGGTCACCAGAAAAAACTGACTTATAGCGAGTCGGTTTTTTCTTTATCCTATTTTCGATTTTGATATCTAATAACAGTATGCTAGAGTAAATGTAGGTATGAACAACAACACAAACAATCAGATAGTCCTTGCACAAAGCTTTTTCGGCTTCTTCTTTACGTAGGGAGCTGATTTTTTCGCGCATCAATTGGAAATCGGCTCCTGCAAAGAAAGGCCGATTTTTTTGATGCTCAGATTTTGTGCGGGCAAACAACGCGCTCAACATCAGATCATCAACGCTCTTTCTTCACAACCCGCGGACCTGATCTGAGCCGCAAGGATGGCGCCATGTGTCAACACAAGGACAGTAAAATAACAACTGATCCATCTGCTGCTTCCTCGACAGAAACGAAAGACAATGAAACACAAGTAAACCTGCCTGCTGATGACCAATCTTGGGAGCCGACCTACCGTGATGAATCACAAGAACTCAGTGCCCTCTTCTCCAAATGCTCGTAATCTTACTGAGCATCTTGCCCCAAGTTACCTTGGGGTTTTACGTATCCACAAAATCTAATCTATTTTTAAAAAAATGTTAAAGGAATAGATATTTGGATTCTCAGAACGATTGCATGTTTTTGGTCTGGTATCACTGAAGTAAACGTCGCCGTAACGGTTACTCGTCAAAAAGATCTCTTTATACACTTGCACAAAAAACTCACTTTCCTAAGACCTTGTTGATCACAAGTGCTTTTTTGTTTGCGATATCTACCGTTTCGCAAACAACCGTCTTTTATCCTTGACATTTACATCCTTTTCTACTACTTTTCTTGTACCTTAAAGGTGAATTGTTCCTTTCCTCTCAACCCCGAGGTTCCCATGGGATTTCTCTACACACACCAACAAGTGTGCCGTGGAGAGGTCCCGTCTCTCCACGATTTTCCTCGCGTCTACAAACACGCTCTCAGAATGCTTGGAGACCACAGCATTTTTGTTACTGCCTATGTTTATGGCTCAGTGGCTATGGGTGATTGGTCAACTCGCAGCGATGTAGATATGGTTGCTGTGTGCAAGACAAAAATGAAAAATCAGGCAAAGCGGATCATCTGGCAAGCGCAAGAATATGCAAAGCGTTTCCACATCATCCTGAAAATCAAGTTATTCACGGTTCGAGCGGCAAGAGCAGGAGACCATTCCTTTGGTCCTTCCTATAAACCTCTTTGGAGCTGGCTTGCGCGAAACGGAATGTTAATTGGCGCCTCCCCCTTCCTTTTTTTCTGGGGGCTTAATGAAAAATCTGTACAAGAGGAAATGAAAGAAAAGCTTGAGCGAAATCTAGAAAAGGCTCGCTGGCAACAGCAATTCTTCACACATTCTGTAGGGACTCGTTTTGATCGTTTGCTCCGGCGTTGGTCTTTCTCTTGTATGAGACCCATGCATGTATCTATTGGGGTGATGCGAAAACTCCTTTGGTGGAAATACGGCTTGCTTGAATCAGATCGGCACGAAGATGTACTCAAGCAATTCCTGACAGATCTAGATTTTCTCCCTCTTTGGCAGCATGTCAAAAGGATTGAAACTCTGAATCGTGCTTATGATGCCCTTGTCTCACAAGTACGTAGAGGAAATATGGATAAGGAGAAGTATAATAAGATCGTGCATACGATTTTGAAAGAAACGCTTCGACTAAATGTAGAGATGCTTGAAACAGCGATCGAGATTATTCATCAACAAGAATCCTGTCAGCAATCCTCGCAGGTTGCATAACCTAACGGAGGTGGTTTTGAACCACCTTTTTTCTTTGCTAAAATATCATTATCTATGAACATCCTTGCTTTAGAAACAAGTTGTGATGAAACAGCCTTTGCCTTAATCCAAGGACAAAAGGAACAGTTTAAAATAAAACAACATTTTGTAGCCTCTCAAATCAAAACACACGCGCAGTATGGAGGAGTAGTTCCGGAAGTGGCTGCACGAGAACATGTAGAAACCCTTTTTCCTCTTTTACAAAAATTAGATATTCAAAGAGATGGAACAGGAATTGATGTCATTGCGGTTACTGCTGGTCCTGGACTGATTCCGGCTTTACGCATTGGAGTGGCCTGTGCCACGACACTTGCACACACATGGAAAAAACCGCTTGTGGCAGTAAATCATCTGGAAGGACATCTTTATAGTTGTTGGGTGACAGATCCAAAACCTCTATTCCCTGCTCTTGCCCTTCTTGTGTCTGGAGGACACACAGAATTGATCTGGATGAAAAATCATGGAGAATATAAGTTGATTGGAACGACTCGTGATGATGCTGCAGGAGAAGCTTTTGATAAAGTAGCAAAACAGCTTGGACTCGGGTACCCAGGAGGACCAATCGTTTCAACTTTTGCACTTAATGGAAAAAAGGACGCAATTTCTTTTCCACGACCTATGCTTGAGAGTGGAGATAGTGATTTTAGTTTTTCTGGCTTAAAAACAGCTGTTTTTTATTATCTCAAAGAACACCCACAGACAAATGTTGCTGATGTTTGTGCCTCTTTTCAAGAAGCTGTTATTGATACCCTTGTCACAAAAACTCTACAAGTGATAAAAACAAAAAAACCAAAATCTGTTCTTCTCGCGGGGGGTGTTTCAGCAAATCAAGCTCTTCGAGATTGTTTAGGAAAAAACCTTGCAATAAAATATCCAGATGTGACCTACCATGTTCCTCCTCTTGAATATACAACGGATAATGCTGTCATGATTGCAATCGCTGGTTACTATCGCGCACAAAAATCTGATTTTGCGAACCCTCTTACTTTAAAAGCAAATCCAAATCTTCGATTGCTTTCTTGAACATCATCTTATGCTTTATCATTCTCACAGTGCAGAAGAAACAAAACAAATAGCAGACGCTTTTGCCAAAACACTTACAGGTGGTGAATATATTTCTTTAAAAGGAGATCTTGGCACAGGGAAAACAACGTTTGTCCAAGGTGTTGCGCAAGCACTTGGTTCAAAAGATCCTGTACGAAGCCCGACCTTCACTATTCTAAATCTCTACCAAACAACACATCCTTACATCAATAAAATTGTTCATCTTGATTGTTATAGACTCAGATCTTGTCAGGATCTTCATGTTCTTGAACTCGAAGAATGGTTAAATCAGCCTGATGCTATCATTTTAACAGAATGGCCATTTGAGCAAATGAGTGAAGTAAAAAAACACATTATTATCACTCTTTCGCATGTTTCTGAGCAAGAGAGAGATATTGAGATAAAAGAAAAATAAACTCTTAAAAACTCTCTTTTTCTTCGTTAACTATCTATTTTTTACCTTGATCAAATCATCCCCAATCCCTCCCCATATTCTCTTGACAGGTTTTTCGGCTTCAGCTACTATGTCGCCACCTGTTCACAAACAGTTTTCCAACAAAATAAAGCTCACTAGCAGATCTCTCTGGAGTGAGTTTTAAATTGTGAGAGGTGATGACCTTTACAACTGTATACATTCCCCGTCAATCACACGATTATCTTCTGTGTGATTGCAACGAACAAAAAAAATTAGCAGAACTTTGTTTCTTATAACAAAGTATTTATTGAGAGTTTGATCCTGGCTCAGGACGAACGTTGGCGGCATGTCTAAGGCATGCAAGTCGTACGATCTGTTGTTCTTCGGAGTAACAGATAGTGGCAAACGGGAGCGTAACACATTGGTAACCTACCTCGAAGCCGTGAATAATTCACTGAAAAGTGGACTAATACACGATATGGATGGGGGGACGAAAGTCATTCCCATTGAAAGCTTCGGCACTTCGAGAGGGGCCTATGTCCTATCAGCTTGTTGGTGAGGTAAAAGCTCACCAAGGCTACGACGGGTACCGGGCGTGAGAGCGTGGCCCGGCTCACTGGGACTGAGACACTGCCCAGACACCTACGGGTGGCTGCAGTCAAGAATCTTCCGCAATGCACGAAAGTGTGACGGAGCGATGCCGCGTGCCGGATGAAGGCCTTCGGGTTGTAAACGGCTTTTATTAGGGACGAACAAATGACGGTACCTAATGAATAAGGGGTTGCTAACTCTGTGCCAGCAGCAGCGGTAATACAGAGACCTCAAACGTTGTCCGGATTTATTGGGCGTAAAGGGTTCGTAGGTGGTTTTGTTAGTCATATGTTAAATCTTCGGGCTTAACCCGGAGGCTGCGTGTGATACTGCAAGACTAGAGGATGGGAGAGGTGCACGGAATTGCCGGTGTAGCGGTTAAATGCGTTAATATCGGCAAGAACACCAAATGCGAAGGCAGTGCACTGGAACATTCCTGACACTGAGGAACGAAAGCGTGGGTAGCAAATGGGATTAGATACCCCAGTAGTCCACGCCCTAAACGATGAATGCTAGGTATTGGGAGTATCGACCCTCTCAGTGCCGCTTAAACAAGCTAACGCGTTAAGCATTCCGCCTGGGGAGTACGGCCGCAAGGCTAAAACTCAAAGGAATAGACGGGGACCCGCACAAGCGGTGGAGCGTGTGGTTTAATTCGATACTAAGCGAGGCACCTCACCTGGGCTTAACTTCTAGCTGCAAGCCTTCCGAAAGGAGGGCCGCCTTCGAGGGTGCTAGAAATGGTGCTGCATGGTTGTCGTCAGCTCGTGGCGTGAGCTGTTCCCTTAAGTGGGGTAACGAGCGCAACCCCTATCCTGTGTTATATTTTCACAGGAGACTGCCTTCGTAAGAAGGAGGAAGGTGGGGACGACGTCAAATCAGCATGGCCCTTACGTCCAGGGCGACACACGCGCTACAATGGCTGGTACAATGGGTTGCGAAACTGCGAAGTGGAGCTAATCCCTTAAAACCAGTCCCAGTTCGGATTGAAGTCTGCAACTCGACTTCATGAAGTTGGAATCGCTAGTAACGGCCAATCAGCCACGTGGCCGTGAATACGTTCTCGGGTCTTGTACTCACCGCCCGTCACGTCAAGAGAGTTGGTAACACCCGAACGTCGCCGTAGGGCGGCGGAAGGTGGGATCGATGATAGGGACGAAGTCGTAACAAGGCACCCGTAGCGGAAGCTGTGGGTGGATCACCTCCTTTCAAAGGATATAGGAGAAGAATGATCAAAATCTGAATCTCTTTGAGAATTGGATACATGATATTTCTTTTGATCCTAGGTCGAGATCAACTTCTTAGTTGGTCTTCACATTAGTGAAAACACAAATCGTTGCAATCACAGAGAAGATAAAGAAAAACTCGTCAGTCATGGCGAGTTTTTTGTTTGACGGAATCATATTCGCATGATGAGATCTATGTACGTTCTTTTCAAAAGGAGTTTCCATGAGTCTTGATCCTTACCTTTCCCCTCTTACTAAAAAACCTGAATTGATCACTCGACTTATTCAACGTCTTGAGGAAGAGTTATACAAAGGTATTCGTATTGTCGGAATCTTGGAAATTGGTTCTTATGCAAAAAGGGAAGCCGTATCAACATCTGATTCAGATCTACGGATTTATTGTGAATCTCCGAGGGGAATTATTTGGCAAACGGCTGGTGGAAGAATGAATCATCAACTCTCTGATCAATTGGAAGCACAGTTTGATCGCTTTGCACTTAGAGACAGGTCAAGAAAGTGCCTCTTTCTTAACTGGATACGCATCAATCAACCTCTTCAAGAAAAACTTTCTGAAGAATTAGGAATCAATATTGAATTTGGTTTCGCTGATAGACGATTTTATGAATTTCAACTTCAAGAGGCTAATGAAGTCTTCTGTCCTGAATACCAATATGTTTTGGGTTCCCTTATCCATTTTGACCCTGATCATTTTTTGGAACGATGGCGCGGACAAATGAGGAAAAGTATTCCTGATCCTGTTCGAATATTCATGCAAGCACGCCATCTCAAAGCTCCACCCTTTGAACTCTATGAACATCTTGAACCACACGAATGGGATGAATACAAAATCAAAAAATGTTTGTAGTTGCAATGGGTAAAATGGGCAGTGTTTGCGATTAGAGGAGCAATTACAGCAAAATGGTATTTATGTCGAAGTGAGTATCCATTTCGTAAGAACGATATCCTAAAAATTGTTGAAAAATATTTTCCTGATCACCTGACATTTGTGAAAGAGATGTACCAATGGAAAGTTCATGAGCCAACACGCAAAGAGCTCTGTGAACGCTTCCTTACAGAACAACTGACTGTCTTGGAGCTCTTTCGAGAAAAAACACAAATGGTTGAAGCTTTTGTACGGGCTGTAAATCAACTAAATCTCTCTTGAAGCCTGTCTTTTTGACAGGTTTTTTGTTTGAACAACCCACAAAAAAGCCCTTGATCAATTTAACGATAATTGTTATGATATTGCCACGTTTGAGCCTGATCTCAGTTGATTTTCTCACTCAAATCAGTACAATACATTTGTTATTAAAAATGTCTTAAAAAATTTTCAAACAAGGGCGTGTAGCTCAGGTGGTTAGAGCGTCACACTGATAATGTGAAGGTCGGAGGTTCGAGTCCTCCCACGCCCACCACGCCGAGGTAGCTCAGTGGTAGAGCAGAGGACTGAAAATCCTCGTGTCGTGAGTTCAATTCTCACCCTCGGCACCATGTAGAAACTTCACTGTAAGGTGAAGTTTTTGCTTTAACAAAAAAGCACCCCGAGAAAGAAGTGCTAGTGATCACCTTGGACGGATTGATAAGGAAACGTTGCGACAATGAGTGGAACAGAACCTATTCCATCGCGATCGATCTTAATTTGCAAAGCAATGGCCATAAGTTCGGCTTGTCGTTTATCTTTTAAAGGAAACAACTTTGCTAATTGATCAGTTTGGCCACAACAGGTCACAGATTCTTTCTCTCCCAAAATAAATGTCCCAGAAACATCTGTCACAGCAATCATGACTTGTCCTGAATTTAAAACGCGATGACATGTGGGACAAACGGAATCAACAACCCGGGCAAGAGTATACACAGACACATGAGCTGCCATTTTTTCTCCTTTTAAAAGATTTGGAAAATGCAGAAAAGAAAATCACAGAATGCTGCTGTGATTTGAGAAAGATCAATCAGGGATGTACACCAACACGACGAAGGGACTCTGCTTGCTCAGCAGAAAGTGTGCTGAAGATCTGCTCGGTCACCATTTTGTCTCGAATTGTTCTGACTGTCACAGGGTGCATTTTGATTCCATCAACTAAGAAATAGAGTCCCTCATCCGTTCGAATTGCCAAATGCTCCACCAGAGGAACATGACTCTTCTTCTGATGAGCCATGGCCTGAGCAATTCCGAAGTTGTCGGAAAAACCAATGGTCAAAGCGCCTGCTTCCCCATCAAGTTCAAGAGCTTCGAACACGATAGTAAGAACACCTGAAATGCGGTCACCGATCTTCATCCCGACCTCCTTTGTTGTCGTGGGAGAAGAAAATAACGTACTCTTCTGAAGAAAAAGTGTCAACCAAGAACAAAACTGATATTCCCTCAAACAAATTAAAACAAACAATGGTGATTGTTTTATTAAATGTATTCTTGATTAATGAGCTTCTGTAATACTCATTACTTCAAACGGTGACAAAGTCACATACACAATCACATGGCGGATCAAATCCCCTTGTTCCCAAGAAAATACTGCCTGACGTTGACCACTGACTGGTGTGGTTACAAGAAGATCACATTGAGCATCCAGGGTATCAATCTGTGCTGGAGCATAATCTTCATCCACACGCAACTGAATCAAAAATTCATCGACACATCCAAAAGTTTCTGTTCGAGTTCCCCAAGAATCAATTTGTTGAGTGGCATCCAAAAATGTATACAGTCCTGAACGCGCCATCACAGAAAGAGCTATAACCCCAGCACTGGCGAAAATAAGCACAATGAAGAAAAGAACAACCCCTCGATTGTCTGTATCTAATCTCATAATTCACTCATGTAAGGTTGTAGAGCAATAGTTGTTTGCATACTTGTACGAGCAGATTCGAAAAGAGTTGTTGAGGAATCAAATGTCTCAATTTCTAATGTAATATTGAGTGCCGTCAATATCCCTTCATTATTTCGTACAGCTTCAACATTCCAAACAGGCACTTGTGCACGATAATCTGTGAGAAAATAAGCCATGTTTCCGTCACGCTCAAATTGCAAACGACGAATCGTTTGCTCTTCACCCCCAATTTGTTCTAAAGAAGTTGGATTTTGTAAAGTCACAGACAGCCCATCTGTATCCGTAAAAACAAGAACAGAGTCTGTTGATCCAAAAGTTGAATTAGTGACATCAATGGCATTTGCTTGTCCAAGCTCAAACGAAAGCATGGTAAAAATCTGTGCGGCTTGATGTTCTGCTCGTGTGCGAAAATCTACAACTGAATGACGTTGTGCAAACTGAAGGAAAAAACCTGTAAGCAAAGGAAGGACAATCGCCAAAAGCCCAATATAAAGAACTGTTTCAAGAAGAGAAAAACCTTTTTTATTCTGAAACTGTTTCATACTAGTATTTTGGAACAAATGGATCTGTTGTAATACTTGAACCATCTGTAAATTCAAATTTCAAAATAATAGTCGTCCCTGTCATGTCCGCAGAATACTGAACTTTCTGCATATTAAAAGTCTGTCCTACTAAAATAGGTTGATCAAGACAATCTAGTTCTGTTCCTGAAGGAACAGAACCGAGAGGTGTTCCAGGACCTGTCGAAGACCAAATTTTTCCTGAACCAAGAAAAATCTGATCCATCACCTCACTATTATTCCACCAAAGTGTGACTTTATCGACTATAACATCCCTGGTGCCGTTATTCGTGACGTAAATATCTCGTAATTGTTTAAGACCATGCCAGTTTGCATCGGTAGAAACATCAATACTGATTTGACCTGCTTGCGTTCCAAAACATTCTCCTTGAGGATCTTCCCAATTCGTTCGTAGAGTTCTCCAGGTGCGACTCTGTTCCTTTCCAGAAACATCTGTCCAAGTGATTTCACTCTCTAAAAATCGACTATCCTCATCAACTATTCCAACAGTAGAAATTTGACAATCTCCATCTCGTAGAACTTCTTGTACTCTTACGGTTCTCTGCATTCCATTAAACATTGTCTCTGGACCAGATGTCCCAAGTGACCACTTTTCAGAAGTAAAAGAAAGAGAACCAACTTCTGTTAAAAATAGATCAGAAAAAGAAAGACTTTGCAAAGCTTCAATCCCCTGGGAACCGTACCAAAGAGCCTCTTCTGAAAGCAAACTATTTTCACTTGAACGATCTCCCATTATAAATAATCCAATAATTCCTGTGAGAAAAATTGCGGCAATTCCAATCGCAAGTAATCCTTCTAATAACGTGAAACCTTGTTGTTGCTCTTTGAAATGTTCCATATTAAGGAATTCCTTCAAGAACAATCATCCCTTCAGGAGAAACAAAGAGAACTTGTTCGATTTGATAAATTTCAAGAGTGAGAGAACCATACTGCTCTGTGGCTCCCGAAAATAAAGAAAACACGATTTGATGATCATTCCCTACATCTTCCCCTGCTCCACTAAAATCTACTTTCTCAAACAAAATACTTGTTGAAATCTCAAAAAAAAGATCTTGGCTTACATCGCGACTTTCATACGTCTCACCAGAAAAAATAATCAATTCTGTTGCCTTACGTGAATCCTCATCATAAGGAAAATACACTCCCCAAGAAGTACCCAATACTCCACTTTGTGCGCGCTGTTGTGCAGTCGACAACACTTGTGCCACAACCACATCTGCAGACTGTAGAAGGAAACTTCTTTGAATGCGTACAAATGCCACGGTTGAAACTCCAAAAATGATCGTCACAAGAGCCATGACGACCAACACTTCAAGAAGAGTCATACCACGTTTGGCATTTTGCATATTAAAACTGCCCTACAACTTGATAAATAGGCATCATAATAGAAAGGGCAAGTCCTCCAACCATCACACCAATAAAAATTAATAAAAAGGGTTCGAGTAAAGAAGCCAAACTTTTTGTCACTTCATCAATTTCTTTTTCATAAAAATCTGCAAGATAAAGAAGCATTTCTGGCAAAGACCCTGTTTGCTCACCCACATAAATCATACGAAGAGCCATGGGAGGAATCAATTGGGGAAAATGTGCATACACAGCGCTTGTACTCTCTCCTTGTGACACTTCCTCTTCCATGCGAATAAACATCTTTTTATAGAGGGCATTTTTAAGAACTGTTCGAATAATTGGGAGGATTTCATCAATAGACATTCCTCCCACGAGCATCGTTCCCATAAGCCGGGAAGATCGACCAATGTTTACTCGCCTACTCATTGGTCCAATCAAAGGAAGATGAATAAGGATTGTATGAATCATTGGCTGAACAGCTTTAATCCTTCTGATAATAATCACGAAAATAAAAAAGGCAATAAGACATAAAACAACAAGAGACCCACTTTCCGTGGTCACACGAGCAATCCAAAGAAGAATACGTGTTGGAAGAGGAAGTTCTGCGTGCAATGCAGAAAACACATCTTGAATGCTTGGTAATATAAAAACAATAATCCCAATACTAATCGCAAGAGCAGCTAGAATAATCGTGACAGGATAAATCATTGCGCCACGAATCTTTTGGCGAAGATCATGTTCCTTCTGAAGTTGTTCAACCAAATGTTCAAGGTTTGTTTGTAATGTTCCAGAGGCTTCCCCTGCGCGAATCAAATTTAAATAGACGAGATCAAATACCTGAGGGTAGGCCTCGAGTCCTTTTGCGAGAGGATCTCCCCGTTTCAATGTAGTATGTAAAGTAAGCAAAATCACTTTCAAAGGACCTTTTGCTTGGCTTAATAATGTTTCAATTGCATTATCAATTGGTAATCCTGACTTTAACAAAACCGAAAGATATTTTGTAAACATCAAACGATCTTTATGAGAAAGTCGTACATTAAGCCGGGTCCAAAGCTTTACATGAAGAGGGCGTTCTGTTATTTCAATTCCTGTTTGCTTACTCATACATTACACGAATCAATTCTTCCAAGGTTGTTTCTTTTCCAAGAACTTTTTGTGCACCATCGCGCATCAGCGTTGTCATTCCTTCATTAATTGCCTGTTTTTCAATTTCAGAACTCGTTGCCCGACGAATGATCATTTTTTGAATTTCTTCAGAAACTTCTAAGACTTCAAAAATCCCAATGCGTCCTTTGTAACCTGTGTCATTACACGCATTACATCCTTTTGCTTGCGCGAGAGTAATGCTATTTTTTTTCTGAAACAACTCCTCAATGGCACCTTCCTCTAAAATTTGTTTTGCCTCATCTCTTGTAAGTGTTTTTTCTCCCACACATTCTGGACAGACGCGACGCATCAGTCGTTGAGCAATAGAAAGAATAAGAGTGGAGGAAACAAGAAATGGTTCCACGTTCATGTCCAAAAGACGAGGAATTGTTGTGGCTGCATTATTGGTGTGAAGAGTAGAAAGCATTTTATGTCCGGTCAGAGCGGCATTCACGGCAATCTTTGCTGTTTCTTCATCACGAATTTCTCCCACCATAATAATATCTGGATCTTGTCGTAAAAGAGTGCGAAGTCCGTTGGCAAAAGTTACTTTTGCTGCATGATCTACCTGACTTTGATTCACACCTGAAATATAAAACTCAACAGGATCTTCAATCGTTGAAATATTTACGGTTCGCTTGTTTAACATTTCTAAAATCGCATAAATGGTAGTAGTTTTTCCACTTCCTGTTGGACCCGTAGAAAGAATCATGCCCCAAGGCTTCAAAATCGCTCGGGAAACACGCTCGTAATCGGTTTTCCCAAATCCTAAATCTTCCAGTGTCAACTTATGTGATTCGCTTGAAAGTAAACGCAACACGGACTTTTCTCCATCAGAAACCGCCATAACAGAAACACGGACATCCACATCTCCATTGGGAACTTGGAAGCGATAACGACCATCTTGTGGCGCACGATGTTCGTCTGTGCGCATATGCGTCAAAATCTTAAGAAGAGAAATGAGCTGATGATGAACTTGGTTTGGAATAAAAAACTCATCTCGAAGAATACCATCAATCCGCAGTCGTGCCACAGCTGTTTTTTCTCCTGGTTCAAGATGCACATCAGAAGAACGTGCGGCATGTGCATACATCATGATGGCTTGAAACAAATCTGTAGAAGCTGTTTTTGAAATTCCTTGTTCTGCTTGTTTTATCAAATCTTCTACTTCTTTCTTGTTTGGATAAACTAATTTTTTTCGCACAGGCTTTGCTGTTTCTTTTTTCAAACTCTCTGATGATTTTTTTCGCATGAATGTTGGCATAAAAATTGGCTAGGTTGATTTCATTATATCGTATCTCACTCTTTTAGAATAGAAAAAACACGGAATAAATCCGTGCTTTCTTTTTGAATTCTTTATCGTGCAGCTTCAATCTCTGTGGTATTTTCTGATTCACATGAACGAATATGAACGACATCCTGAGCATCACGCTCAATGGTATAACCTGTATAAAGGGTATTCCATAAAAACTCTCCTTCAGGACTTACAGGAATTTCAGCAATATATCCTTCCGTAATTAAATCACTCAAATTGATGCAATTAGTCTCCCCTTCGACATTGGTTTCACACCACTGATTATAATCATCACATCCTGTATTTGTTGCTGCAATCATATACACGCCACCAGAAGCTAATTGGGCAATTTCAGGAAGATAATCTCCCCCATTATCGACTTGATCTAATTTAATCGCAGAAAGAAGTTCAACAGCATCTGCCGCACGTACAGCATCTCTTGAATCAGCAAAACGTTGTCCAGGATTCAAGGCAACAAGAACAATAATCGCAAGGATCGCAATGATGGCAATGACCACCAAAAGCTCAATAAGTGTAAACCCTTTTTTATATTGTTTCATAAGAACACAAGTAATGATTAGTTCTCTCTCTAACATCTCTAGTATATCATGAGCCTAAAACAAAACACAGACAACCGCTGTCTGTGTTTTTTCTTCTTTATCGAGTCACGGTAATCTCATCTGTATTTTCTGATTCACAAGCGCGAATCGTCAATGTCCCAGTAGCACTCTTTGTCAGTGTGTATCCTGTAACTCCAGCAGTCCAAGTACCACTTCCGTTTGCACTGATTGGAACTTCTCCCAAATATCCTCCGGTTACAAGTCCTGTCAAATCGACACAACTCACATCTGCTGTCACTGCTGTATCGCAATAAGCGTTTTGATCATCACATCCAGCCACTGCTGTTCCGATCATGTAAACGCTTCCGTCAGTTAATGCATCAATAGCGGCAAGGTAACTACCTCCATTATCGACTTGATCAATTTTGGCAGCAGACATCACCTCAACAACATCACTCGCGCGCACCGTATCTCGTGCATCTTGGAAACGTGTTGCGGGGTCGAGGGCGACAAAGACCACCACGGCTAAAATTGCCACGATTGCAATGACGACCAAGAGCTCGACCAGGGTAAATCCTTTTTGGTTCTTCATAAAAAGACATTAGTAAATAAAATTATGTTGATAAGAATATTTCCTACGATGTGTGGACCGGAGTGCTGCTCCAATTGCTGCTCCAAACACATGAACTTCTTGCGTATTCACCCCAGGAATCTTGACTAACTGACTGATGGGTTTTATCACAAAATCTCTGCTCTTTTCGTTGCATGCATGAAGCATTTCTTTTTCCGCAGCTTCTACACCCCCAAGAACAATCAAAGGGATTTGTACTTCTTGTGCCTTAAAGTATAACACGATTTCTGTAATTGTTTCGATGAAAAGATCCACAGTCTTTTTAGATAATACGAATGTTTTTTCTGTATCTGAGGATGCATGGAAAACAATCGTGCGAGAAAAGACAGAAGAACCTTCAGGTGTATACAGAGAAATCGTGGTCCAGCTATGACCCACATCCACAATCCCAATTAATGTTTCTGCTTTTTTCACGCGATGTTCTTTTATTGCATAACGCAAATAAAGACGAAATAAAGCCTTGCTGTTTGCTTCGAGTGCAACGAGATGAAATTGTTCAAATGTAAAAGAATTTAATAGTTCTTGAATGATTTCTTTCTCTGTTGCGTACACAGTAGTTCGTACCCCTTCTTTTCCTCTTGCTCCTTGAGAGACAACGATGTTGGCCTTTTCAAAAGGAATGGGTATTTCTTGTTGTGCGTTCCCAATGGCTTCTAACTTCAATGCTTCTGCCTTCAAATACTTTGGCAAAAGAAAACTTGAAGAAAAGACACGCGACTCTGGAATTAACAAGGTCGTTGGATAGATTTGTTGAAAAAAATCTTTTTTCTTCAATTCTTTTTCTACAAACTGATGAAGCTCTTTTGCTTTCACCACTTTGTCATCTTCCACCAATCCTTCTGGCAAAATCATTTCCTGAAGATGTTTCACTCTTCCTAGAATGGAGACTTATGCGAGTCGAATATGATGATTAGAAACATCAATGCCGATTCCAGAAAATAATGAAGGTATAAACATAAATAATGATTAAATTTCTTCCCAGCTAGTGAGATCAACGGCAGAACCTGCCACAATCACCCCTGCTTGAATCTTTCGTGTATAACGATTTGCCGTTGCCTCAGCAGTAACCGTACAAGTTCCACAAGGTGTTCCAGTAACGCTTATTGTGCAGGTTGATTGACCAACGGTTAGAGAACCTCCTGAGTACGAAGCATTCCGAGATAAACGTATCAATGCTTCTTCTACACAGCTTTCAGCAGAGAGAACAACATCACCTCCAGATTGTTGTGAAAATCCTAACTCTAAATCTCCCATTCCCATAAAAACAACTCCACTCATAATGACCATTGCAAGAGCGGAAAGAATAAGTAAAACAAGAAGCGCGACCGCCCCTTGTTGGTTCTTAATCCAAAGGAATGCGAAGAGTTGTTTGAAAAGATTCTTCATAATCGAATAAAGGACTTCCTGAACTATTTACAGCTTGAACAGTAAATTGTACTTGTATTATACCTGTGTCTTCTGCACTTGTCAGGTTAGAAAAAAGAAGATGAGTGATAGCAACTGTTGTGTTTGTAAGCGGAATGGCTTCCCCGCCTGCTGTGCTCACTTGAAATTGTCCATTATCTCCTGTTAAAGAAAAAACCATTGGATCCTCAAAAACATTTACCATATCCAAACTCAAAACTCCTGGATCCACATCAAAGGTTGAAGCACCCACATTGATCGTTTGTGCATGACGTCCGGCATCCATCAGTCTTTCTTGAATAATTCGTGCACTTGAAGCAACTTCTGACATCACAGTTCTTTTTGCTTTTGATTCACTCATGGTCAAAATAAACGACACCATAGCGAGAAAGATAATCGCAACAACCGCAATGTAAATAAGAAGTTCAACAAGAGTGAAACCGCGTTTTGTAAACTTATTCTCCATAATAAATCTTATAAATCATCTACGACCTAAAGTCACTAGTACACAATCGAAACATCCTCAAGGATAGGAGTTGTGATTCTGTTTCCACTTAAATAGGCTTTCCATTGAACCCATTGCGTTCCTGTGGCACTTGGATCTATGACAATGTTTTGACCAGAAATGCTATACGTGGTATTTGCGGTTCCATCAAATCCTACCCATTTTGCACTTACAAGATTCGTTTCAGAGCTGGCTGTGCGCATGCGGAAGACAATGTCTCCTATCCCAGACTTTGTCCATTCAATCGTGTCCCAAGTTGTAGAAGAAGATCCACTATCAAAAGCTTGCGAAGTAAAAGTGCCTTCAGGTGCATACTCTAAAACAGTCGAAGGTCCTAGTATTTGTAATTCCATAGAATTATGCCTGGTTGCAAGAAAGACATAAGTTCCATTATAGAACACGCCCATACCTTCATCATCTAAATCAAACGTGGTTGTACGCACAGGAGAAGTGGGAGTAGAAATATCCCATCTCTGAAACTCTTGATTTGTGACATTCGTTGCTAAATAAACGATAGAAGTTCCGTCTAAAAAAATGCTATTCACATTTCCCCCTATTTCTGTGCCAGAAAGAAAAATCGGAACAGAAGGAGTAGTAACATTTAACAAAATAAGTTCTTCGTTCGGGCTTGAAACATGACCTAAAGCCACCAAAGTTCCTGAAAAGGTAATTGTGACTGCATCTGCATTTCCAAGTGTGTCATATCCCCCAACCAAGGTTGGAGCAGAAGGTGTGGCAATATTGAAAACCGCAAGCTCTTGAGAATTATTTGCAGTCGCAGCAAAAAGATAATTTCCAGAAAGAGCAAAATGATTAATATCTGCACTATAATTATAAGAACCAACAAGGGTGGGAGTTGAAGGAATAGAAATGTCCAAAATATAAAGTTCTGGATTTTTGCTTGAGGTTGTTCCAAGATACGCATAATTTCCTGAAACAAGAATCCCATGTCCATCTGCGGAACCTGGGGCATCATAGCTTCCAATCACCACAGGGGATGTTTTTGTCCGAATATCAATTACCACAAGCTCTGTATTTTTGTTATCTGTTGCTATGTAAGCATAATCTCCCACCACTTGCAGATCCATGGCGCTTGCACTCATTTCAAGACTCCCTAAGAGCACAGGTGTGGATGGAGTCGATGTATCATAAATAAAAAACTCATTCGCTCCGTTAGTTGTTGTTACATATGTAAAATTTTCTACTACTTCTATATGAGACCCGTCATGAGTCCCAGGTTTATCTGCAAAACCAATAAGCTGAGCCGTGTTCCAAGAAGTGGTTTGTGTACGAAGAATAGAAAGATCTGCTGCATCCGTTGTCATGCCAAGATAGATCTCTGCCCCATAAACAGCAACGGATTTAGCATCGTCTGTTGTCGTTACGTCAAAGGAAGCGCTTTCCACAAAGGTTGAAATGTTCACAACAATCGCCTCTTTTGTATCATGAGTAGTGGCAAGCATAAGAGACTCTTCATGTGGATCAACAGAAAGATCATTGACGGTTGCCCCAACCTCAATGCTTTGTGCCACACTCAAAGCCCCTTCTGGACTGGCAACGGAAACACGTGCGGCATCATAGGCAGTTCCATTAACTCTTCCGATATAAAGATTTGTTCCTGATCGAATTAAACGTGTCACATCATCTAGACCAATCAGATCAAGTGTGTTCACTTGTGTAAAATCTGACAATCGTACAACCACGAGTTCTTTTGTATCATGTGTTGTACCTACATAAGCATAAGCACTATCCATACCTACATCTGTTGTTGTGACTCCAAGCTCTGTGACTCCGAGTTGAGTAATCATACTACTAGGGGTACTGATGTTATACACGAATAACTCCTGTGTACTGGCAATCCCACGAACAACGACAAGCTTGTTTCCATAGGCTGCCACGCCCGTGGCATCCTCCGTGCCTGAAAGATCGATCGTATTCACCTGTGTCATGGTGGTGGTGTTGATCACCTTTACTTCCCCGGAATCATTATTATTTGCAATATAAGCATATCCATTATGAACCACAAAATCATCAGACACATCCGCAATTTCCATTCCACGCAAAACAGTTGGAGTCGACTCTGAAACATCACTGACATCTAAAGCCACAAATTCATATCCTGATGTTCCTAATGAAAGCACATACAAAATGTCCTCCTCTGGAACATATTGCATCGCAATACGGTCTCCGCTTCCATCCAAGTTTATTTGATAATGACTAAGGAGTCCGCTCCAATCTGAAGTATTTGATCGAAGTGTCACTTCCCCATTCCCTGAAGCTGTAATATCCGTGCTGTTCTCTCTCCCCGCATCAAACTCTGTGCTCGTCGTCTGTGTCCAAGAAAGAATCCCCCAATTCATCACATAAAAGACAGAATCAATATTTTGTGTTTTATCTTCTAACGTATCCCAAGTCACATTGATGGTGACTTTTTTTGTATTCGCATCAAGTACACCAGAAGGAGCAATATCTCCATTCAAACTTCCCATGCGATAAACATCTTCAATGGTAATAGTGCGGGTATACACGGTATCGATTGTATTTGCTGTTCCCAAAAATTCATAATATCCAGAAGTCGTCGTCAGCCCATGGGTTCCATTGGTCACTTCTGCCCAATCTCGATCTCGGATAGAACGCACGGCTTCAATTCCTTCTTTTATGTATCCAGCGGCGGCTACATACTCCACTCCTTGTTTGGTCATTTGTATAGACGATAACAAAACCGTGATCACGGAAACCGCGATCACAGCAAAAAGAGCAACCACAAGAATCACTTCAACTAAAGATTGTCCTCTATTCATGTTCTGCATAACAAATAAAAATTCACAACGCATTATCTGCTTACACGCCCTGTTGTATTCACCACAAGATGAATGCTTTCACCAGATTCTGTGGAAGTAAGGGTAATGGTTCCGGTGTTTAAAGTTTCTCCGGTTCGTATTTCAAACACAATCTCTGAAAGCCCTGAGGCGCTTACCGTTTCTGAAAATCCATAGGTTTCATCAAAAGCTGGATCCCGCCCGACAAAGGTTGTTCCTTTAAACAATGTGCTATTTGTTGCTGTAAGGTACACCCCCCAAACATCATTGAAATCTCCACTCAATGTTCGTGCTTGCGCGCGATGGATCAACTCAACAACACGATCAGCATCAAGCTCAAGTGAGCTTTTTGGGATGGTATTTGAAAATGCCCTGATACCTAAAAAGGTGATAATCCCAACAATAGTGATCACTACAAGAAGTTCCACAAGGGTAAAACCGTTTTGTGAAAACGGGTGGTGCATAAAATCTTACATCCTTAATGATGAGGTAATCGAATAAATCGGAGAAAGAATGGAAACTGCCACAAATCCAACCACGAGTCCAATCAAAATCAATAACACTGGCTCTAACAAAGAAGAAAAGTTCTTAGCTTGAAAATCAATTTTCTCTTCATAATAGTTTGCGAGATATAGGAGAGAATCTCCAAGACCTCCAGAGCGCTCCCCAACCGCAACCATACGCAGGATCATTTTTGGATAAAGTTTTGGATAAAACGTGAGGATATCAGAAAAAGACTGACCTGTTTCAATTTTCTTCTGCATGCTCAAAGCTGATTGTTGATAAACATAATTACTAAGAGAATTTCCCACAATTTCTAAGCTTTCTTGAATCGGAACTCCACTTTGAATAAGCATCCCTACAGATCGACAGAACCTTGCCCGATTCACATCATGAAGAAAAGCGTGAATAATAGGGAAATGCAATAAAATCGGATGTGTAAAACGATGCAAAAATTTCTGTCGCAGTAATCCAACAAGCACAAGAAAAAATATGACCAAAAAAGGGACAATTAAATACCCGTAGTGTTGAAACATCGTAGCAACTGCAAGTACAGTTCGTGTACTCCAGGGAAGATCTGCTTTCAAAGAATCAAACACACGCACCATTTGAGGAAGCACGAATGTCGCGATCCCGATACCCAAAAAAAACGTAGCGATCAGCACAATCATTGGGTATAACATTGCAGATTGAATATTCCGACGAATACGATATTCTCGTTCAAGTTGTCCGGCTATATGTTCAAGGTTTTCGCTCAAGGTTCCAGAGCTCTCTCCTACACGTACAGAGCTAATAAACAAAGAATTAAATGTTTTTGATTCAGGGACAAGAACATCTCCAAGAGATTGCCCCGAACGAACTTCGCGAGAGAGTCGATTCAATACCTTTGCAAGTTTTCCAGAACTTTGTTCAGCAAGAATCACTAAAGATTCACTCACGGTTAATCCTGCCTTTAACATCACCGCGAAATTTTTTGTCATGGTCACAATTTCCACGGTTCGAATAGGAAAAAAATGGATTTCTTTTTTGTAAAAAGGAATGTGTGTAGTTTCTTGATTCATACCAATTGTGACACTTAGAATTTTAACCGTTCAATTCCTCCGTGGATCGTTCCATAGTGATCATGCCAAACTTCTTTCCTGTTTGAATAGCAGATTGAAGGGTCCCAAGATTATTTTGTCGAATGGCATTACGCACAGCCGGAGTTGATGTTAAAATTTCGCGTGCCGCAACGAGCTTTCCTTCTGTATTTGGAAGAAGTTGTTGAGTGATGACCATCTTTAAGGTCGCTGCAAGTTGTACAAGGATTTGTTGTTGTTTTGCGCCTTCAAAAATATTGACAATGCGTTCCACCACTTCAGGAGCATTAGGGGCATGTAAAGTGGAAAGGACTAAATGCCCTGTTTCTGCAGCTGTAAGAGCCAAAGAAATGGTTTCTGGATCACGCATTTCCCCAACCACAATCACATCTGGATCTTGGCGTAAAACATGACGTAATCCTTTTGCAAAACTAGGAAAATCACTTCCCAGCTGACGTTGTTCAATTAAACTTTGTTGATTAGTAAAGCGGTATTCAATTGGATCTTCCAAGGTGATGATATGACGTGCGGAAGTCTGATTCATGCGTTCTACTAATGAAGCAAGGGTGGTAGATTTTCCTGATCCTGCAGGTCCACTAATAATCACGAGTCCATTTTCAAACGCAGGAATCTGTTTCATGATTTCGGAAAAACCCAATTCTTCCGGAGTTGGAATCTGTTTTGGAAGAATACGTATAGCTAATGCTAATCCTGTGGCTTGTTTGTGAATGTTGACCCTCAAACTTATTTCTCCAATGATCGCGCCTGTATCCACATCTCCAGAAACTGCTAATTCTTTCAACTGTTCTTGTGAAAGAAGTGTTGAAACAATCTTTTCCACTTGTGTTTTTGTATAAGGCTCTTTTTTTATTGCCTGAAGAGCCCCTTGAATACGCAAAAAAGGCCGTTCCCCTGCAACAAGATGCAGATCAGACGCGCCTTTCTTTACGGCAAAATGAATAAGTGTTTGAAAATCCTCCATAAAACGTGGGCTTTATTCGCGCACGACGCGCATAATTTCCTCTAAAGTTGTTTGCCCAACAATCACCTTACTGAGCCCATCATGTAGCATACTGGTCATTCCTTCTGCAATGGCAATGTCATGAATTTCATCGGCATTTTTCTCTTGCATAATAGCTTCCCGTATAGCATCCGTAACCACAAGCATTTCAAAGACCCCTATGCGCCCATGGTATCCTGTATGATTACAAACATTACATCCCTTTCCTTTATACAATTTAAACTTTGAAATATCTTTTTTCTTTCCAAGCTCCTCAAGATATTCCTTTACCTTTGGCATCCCTTCAATAAACTGTTCTTCTAATTCAGTCATTTCCACACTTTGAATACAACTCATACAGATCCGACGCACTAAACGCTGAGCCATCACCAAATTGACAGTAGAAGCCGTTAAAAAGTTTTCCACTTCCATTTCTGTGAGTCGAGGAAAAGCGGTTGCAGCATCATTGGTATGCAAAGTAGAAAGAACTAAATGTCCAGTCATGGCCGCATTCACGGCAATGCTTGCGGTTTCTGGATCACGAATTTCTCCCACCATCATAATATCTGGATCTTGTCGCACAATAGAACGAAGTCCTTTCGCAAAAGTAAGATTGGTTCGTTCATTTACCTGAATTTGATTGACTCCTTCTATATCGTACTCCACTGGGTCTTCAATCGTAGTAATATTTACATCTCGTTGATTCAACACTTTGAGTACAGAGTACAAAGTTGTAGTTTTTCCACATCCTGTTGGACCTGTTACTAAAATCATTCCCCAAGGTCGATGAATCATCTCGGACATTTTTTTAAAATCTTCTGGTTGTAATCCTAAATCTGCCATGGAAAATCGTCGGCTTTTATCAGAAAGTAAACGCATCACTGCTTTTTCTTTATGTGTGGTTGGAATCACAGAAAGACGAATCTCAATATTTTCTCCCCAATGATCCTTATAGACCATCTTTCCATCTTGGGTCGCTCGATGTTCATCTGTGGCAAGACGTGACAGAACCTTTAGGCGTGTAATGATAGCTTCATGGTTTTCAAAAGGAATTTCGACAATATCATGAAAATTCCATCAATACGATAACGAACAACCGTGTAATCATCCTCAGGTTCTATATGGATATCTGATGCACCACTTTGGTAAGCAAAATCAATAATGGCATTCACGACATCTATCATGGAAGCTCCAAGCCCTAATCCTTTCTGTTTTTCAAGTAAAGATTTGATGACCACCGAAGGATCACGACGAAACAAATACATGTGATTATTAAGATCACGTTTTGTCGCGTACATGTAAGTCACTGGCTTACGTAAATACTTTTCCAAAAGGGATTTGATAATCAAGTCGTCCGGAGTGGCAGTTGCGATTTGTACAATCCCCTTTTCTTCTTCCACAGGAAGAATGTGATGCGCGCGAGCAAAAGATTCTGGAAGAAGTTCTGTCATTTCTTCAAGAATATGGATTTGTCGTAAATTGACAAAAGGGACATCGTAATACCAAGCGATCAATTGACCGACTTGTTCATCTTTCAAGAGCCCTCGACTGACCAAAACTTGATCAATTTCGACATGGCTCGCTTCTTTTGCCGTTGCGGCTTCTTGAAATTGTTCCTCCGTGACTCCTCCACGCTCCACAAGCGCTTCATGGAGTTGCTCTTTTGATAAAGGCATAGTGCTTACAGTATAGCATGAGAAGATAAAACGGATAAAACTGTTACAAAAAGAATCCCTTTTTCTGAAGGATTCTTTTTTCTATTTCTAAAGGTTTCACCAGACAAACACACTTCTGTCAGCAACCCATGCTACTTCAAATGATTCTCAATAATTTTGACCACTTCTGCAAGTGTAAAATTTGCTTTAACCAAATAATCAATCGCGCCTAACTCTTTTCCTTTTTTAATATCTTCTTCTTGACCAAGGTTTGTCAGAATAATCACAGGAATTTTTTTCAAGTCAGCGTCTTGATGCATTTCTTCTAAAACTTCAAACCCATCTTTCACGGGCATAATTAGATCTAGCAAAATAAGATCTGGTATTTCTTTGGCAAGCTGGGCCATCGCTTCTTCCCCATCTGTGGCAACTTGAATAATGAATCCTTCTCGCTCCAATCCGTCTTTATACGCAGCAACAAGAAAAATATCATCTTCAACAAGCAAAATTGTTTTACGTTCTTTCATACAGATTTTTTGTTATGAACAATAAATAAATAGTATCAAGAAACTTTTGAAATCTCAGCTTCTCCTTTTCTTGCTTCAACTCCTTTTACCGGAAGACTGATGTAAAAAGTGGTCCCTAGTCCAAGAGTGGACTCAAACGCAATCTCTCCTTCACATAGATCTGTGATCATCTTAGCAACATAAAGGCCAAGCCCCGTTCCTTCTGTTTTTGTTTTAATGGCATTATCTGCACGAAAAAACTTCGTAAATATGTGTGATTGAGCAGATTTTGGAATGCCAATGCCATTATCTTTTACTCGTATCTCAATCATATCCTCATTTTTCCTTTTCTTTTTTTCAACGCTTACTTTTATCTGACACTCTTTCCCAGAAGAATAGTGCAAAGCATTCATCAGTACATTTTTCACGATCTGCACGACTAAGTCTGTATCCACATGAATTAGGGGGAGAGCCTTTTTTGGTTTTTGAAAATCAACACGACACTGATGTTCTTTTGAAATAGGAATGAGTTCTTTAATGATAGAATCAATCATCTTTTCTACTTGCATCTTGCTTGGCGTAATAGAAATTCTTCCTGTTTCTAAACGCGATGCATTAAGAAGATCATTCACAAGCCGTATCATTCGTTTCGTAGATATCTCAAGGTTTGTGAGATATTCTTGTTGTTTTGGATTGAGTGTCCCAATTTTTTGATCTTCAAGCATTTCAATAAAAAGACGCATAGCTGTTAACGGAGTACGAAGTTGATGAGAGGCAATAGAAACAAATTCTGTTTTTATTTTATCAATTTCTGTTTCTCTTGTGACATCATAAAGAACAACAAGCTCACCAGAACACTTTCCTTTTGGACCACAAAGTCTCACAGCATGTAACCGATAAATATATTTGCTTCCATCTTTAGCAATCATCTCTACATTGTAAGGATCAATTTGTTTGCCTGCAAAACGAAGAACAAAATTCTTTCCCATCAGGACAAGGCTTTTTTTTGAAAAAACGTTTCCAAGTGATAAAAACTTTTTTCCGATAAAATAGGAAGCCGGGTACCCCGTGACTTTTTCCACTCGTTGATTAACATCTAAAACCTTTCCCTTGTCATCAACATAGACATTCACAGACAGAGTGGAATTAAAAATCATTCGATATTTCTGTTCACTTTCCATCAAGGCTTGCTCATTTTTTTGTTCCTTTGTAATATCCCTCGCCACCCCAGTGATCCCAACGATCTTTTTCCCATCATAAAGAGGAACTTGAATCGTGCGTAGTATATGTTCCTCCCCTTGAATCACAAGTGAACGTATTTCATCAACCATTTTTCCTTCTAGATTCTGAGAATCAATTTGCTTTATTTTTTGACTATCTTTTTTTGAAAAAAGTTCCTCGGCTTTTTTCCCAAGGATTTTTTGCTCAGAAAATCCAATCATTTTTGCTGCTGCAGGATTCACAAACGTATACCTTCCTTCTATATCTTTGGAAAAAATCGCATCTTTAACATTTTGTGTAATGATCTTTAATTTTGTTTCACTTGCAAGAATTTTCTCTTCTGCTCTTTTTTCCTTTGTTCTATCATCATAAATCATCACAATTTCCCCTGAGGGAAGTTTGCACACATAATTATCTCTCCAACTTTGAACGAGATTATTTTGATAGTGTTTCACGGGGAGTCGTTCTGGTTTCCCTGTTTTGTAGACTCGTTGTAATACCTTAAAAAGACCAAATTCTATCACATCAGGAAAGACTGTTGTTACTTTTTTCCCAATGACCTCTGGCTTTTTAATTTTATCAATCTTTTCTCCAGCTTTATTAAACTCTTTGAAAATAAAATCTTTCCCATCTTCTACAGCTTCATACACAGCAACCGCACTACTCATTTCATTGAATAAAGCTTTGTAACGTTTTTCTAAATTATATCGAGCTTCTTCAAGCTCTTTTGTCACCCTATTTAATTGTGTATTTGCTTGACGCAAAAATTCTCTTTCAATTTCAGAAATTTCTAATCGTTCCTCTATTTCTGTTTGTAAATAAAGTTTTTTTGATGTTGATTCTCTTTCCTTTTTCTTCTTGGGCATACGCTATTTTTCCTCAATCTTCCTGAAGAAAATGTTATTTTTTGAGATTGACAAGGTCGACAACTTTCTTTACAAAAACGTCGCGATCAAATGGTTTAGTAATGTAGCCTGTCAATCCATGCTTCTTAAGTTCTGCAAGACGCTCTGAAGTCACATCAAGTACACTTAAAAAAACAATTTTATATTTAGGAGATACTTTCATAACACGCGTAAACACATCCCACCCAGAAAGGTCTGGCATCATGATGTCTAAAAGAACAAGATCGTATCCATCTGCTTGAATCTCTTTCACTGCTTCCATTCCCGTAGATACGCTGGTGACGTCATAGCCTTCTTTTTCTAAAATAGTTTTCACAGAAGCCAATGTATCTGGCTCATTGTCCACATGAAGAATTCTTTTCATATATTTTTTTAAAAGAAAGATCTTGGGAAATCTCTCTTATTTATAAAATGATCATTTTTTTTGGTAAGGTGAAACTGAATGTGCTCCCTTTTCCTTCCCCCTCTGATTCTGCCCAAATTTTCCCGCCATGTGCTTCTATAATTCCTTTACAAATAGCGAGTCCTAACCCCGTACCTTCGGTTTTTCTTTGAACTCTTGTTTCGATCTGATAGAACGCCTCAAACAATTTTTCAATATTTTCTTTTGAAATTCCCAACCCACTATCTGTTACTTGCACAACACAATTATCTTTTTCTTCAAAAGCTTTTATCTGAATCGTTCCCTGTTCTGAAGTGAACTTAATCGCATTTGTTAAAAGATTTGAAAGGACTTGAGTGATTCTGATTTGATCTGCTGAAATCATTGGCAGTTGTTGTGTATCTGCTGTCAGAGTAATACTGCGTAGTGCTGCTAAAACCGTAAACTCATCAACTGCATTTTTTACCAGAGAAGTGAGAGAAACGCTTGTGGGAAATAATTTAAACTTTCCGGTTTTCATTCTTGTCATATCAAGCATGTCCGCCGTAAGCGTATCTAATCGCTCTTCATTACGTAAGATCATTCTTAAACTATCCAGTTGTTTTTTTGAAAGTTTCCCAAAATCACCATCAATAAGAAGCTCTAATTGAAGTTTAATAGGAACAAGAGGATTGCGAAGCTCATGCGTCACAATGTTCAAAAAATTATCTTTCATTTTGTCGAGTTCTTCCAATTTTTCGTTGGCTTTTGAAAGCTCTTCTGTACGTTTTTCAACACGATCTTCTAATTCAACTTGAAAGGAACGAAGACTTTTTTCTGTCAGTTGCTTTTTTTCTAAATCCTTTTCTATTTGTTTTCGAGAAGCAGCAAGATTCCCTGCCATGGTATTGAACTCTCGGGAAAGCTCTCCAAATTCATCTTGGCTTGTAATTGCGATTGTGTGTTTGAGATTCCCTTTTCCAATAATTTCTGCTCCTTTTGATAAAATCTCAAGAGGTTTTGTCAGTTTTGCAGAAAAATAGAAACCAAGAAGGATCATCAAAAAGGCAATTGATCCTCCGATGACAAAAGCCATCCAACGTTGATAAAGAACCGTTGCTAATACTTCCTGCTCGTTCATTTCTGCCAAAATACAAACATTTCTTTCCGGAATCCAATGGTAAACACCAACGACTGTTTTTCCTTCAAAATTTTGATAAACACCAGAACCACTTTTTCCTTGCAAACAAGATTTTGATGCTTCTGTATAAACAGGTTGTGTGATTAAAACCGTATTTCCAGTTTCTTTTTTTGAACTGGCAATCAAATAGTTATATACATTCACCAAATAAGTTTCTCCGGTTTGTCCCAACCCTGCTGGCTCATTCATAACTTCAAAAATTTCTTGCAAATCCACTCTTCCCACAAGAACCCCAATGGTTTGTTGTTGTAAATCATGAATCGGAATGGAAAAAGAAATCGCAGTGTTTTGCAATGGAAAGGAATAATAGAATTGAGAAATAAACAATCCCTCCAATCCTTTTCTATAAAATTCCTTATCTGCTCGATACTTTCCCACCTCACTTTCATTTGTAGAGAGAAGAATTTTTCCTGTCTCTACATCAAGGAGAAACAATTCAAAAAATCCAAAATTACTTTGCGTGTAAGAGCTAAGGGCATTCACCACTGTTTTTTCTTTCAAGAATTGTTCTTCTTCCTCTTGTCCAAAATAAGGAAATAACTCGGCAATACGCATTTCTTCATTTTCTGCAATCATCTGAAAAATTTCTGCTTGTTTTTCAAATAAGATATTGATCTCTTGTTCTTTTAATAAAACAATGGAATCCAAATGATCTTGATTCCAATCAAGAAAAGCCTGTTGAGATGAATAATCAGAAAAGAGGGTTAACACGGTTGCAGTAACAAGTGATATCAAAGTAAACAAAAGAATAATTTTTGTAGAAACAGGTAAACGCATAACCGTACTTATTGTTTTCTTTCTGTTTGAATAGATTCTAAAAATTTCGTGGTGTAATAATCCGTATTTGAAAAAGAAGCATCAAGTAAGTTTTCCTCTTTCAAAATCTTTTCCACACGCTGCCAACCTTGTGCATCCATCCATCCAATCGGCACCTCTCCTGAATGAATCAAGGGAGCAGATTGACGAAGCATATACGCTTCATGACTCATCGTTCGATCTGTGGCATAGTGAAGAACCATTTCAACGGTTTCTTCTTCGTGAAAAAGCGCATATTCCCATCCTTTCAAGGTTGCTCGCAAAAAAGCTTCGACTAACTCAGGATGATTCTCAATCATTTCATCTGTGGTAAAAAGAACATCTCCATACATATTCATCCCATAATCTGACATCAAAATAACATTCACTTCATATCCTTCTTCAATGGCTTGATGTGGTTCATTAATGACATACCCTGTGGAAACATCTACGGTTCCATCTAAAAGCTCTGTGGCATCATACCCAATTGGAACTTCCTTTATTTGCGATCGATCAAGATCAAGCTTGGACATCATACCTGCATACAGCCAGACAATACTTCCCTCCTGTTCAATCCCAACGGTTTTTCCGATAAAATCCTGTGGTTTGGTAATCCCGCTTTCTTTGAGTGCATAGGCACAATCAGGGATCGTTTGATAAATAACCGCAAAGGCTTTTACAGGGAGCCCTTCTGCTCTTGCCGTCAGAAGAGCTTGAGAGCCTGCGATTCCGAAATCCGCATGCCCGGACACAACTGCCTGGATAGGAGATTCTTCATAGGTAAAAGGGGAGATGTTTACTTTCAGCCCTTCTTCTTTATAAAACCCCTTTTCTACTGCCACATAATTTCCTGCAAATTGGGCTTGATGTTGCCATTTCAGCTCAAGTGTCACTTCGGTAAGTGGTGGAATATTCTGTTCTCTACATGCTTGATACAAAAAACAACTACCTATCCAAACAAGAACAACAACAAACACCACAGCACCAGTGATGATTGTCTTTCTCATAGTAAATCATTAGGAATAAGAGGAGACACGATATCTATTGTTTCTATCGTATCATTCTTTTTACGAATCGATAAGAAAAAACCGGGGAAACCCGGTTTTTATTTACAGATATTTTCGAATGGTTTCTACAACTGACACAAGTGTGGTATCAGATTTGATAATGTAATCTTTTGCTCCAAGCTCTTTTCCTTTTTGAACATCTGAATCTTGTCCTAAGTTTGACATAATAATAACAGGGATCTTCTTAAGATCTTTATCCTTTTGCATTTCTTCAAGCACTCCAAATCCATCCAATTTAGACATCATAATATCCAGAAGGACAACCGAAGGTTTTTTTTCTTGGATAAGAGAAAGTGCTTCTTCTCCATCTTTCGCAATCAAGACCTGAAATCCTTCTTTTTTCAGTTTTGTTTGATAAATGTTGGAGAGAAAATGATCATCCTCAGCAATGAGAATTGTTTGTTCTTCTGACATATAAGATTATTTCTTGTGAATTCTTTTTTGAATAAGTTCAATAATGTCCTCCAAAGAAACTTCTGCTTTCACGAAAAAATCAATAGCTCCTTCTTCCAACAATGGTTCATAATACTCCTTTGTTGAAGTATTCGTCACCACAAAAACAGTAATATCTTTCCAATCAGAATTTTTTTTAATTTGTTCGAGCACTTCATCCCCATTCATCCCTGGAAGATAGTGATCAAGCCAAATGAAACAAGGAAGGGACTTTCCAGATTCAAGATACGCAAGAGCAGACTCCCCATCAGAAAAACTGATGGCCTCAAACCCTTTAATTTCCAATTTTTTTACAATCGCTTTTAGCAAATTTGCTTCATCCTCCACCACCATGATCAATGGTTTTTCACAACTCATATTGTTTTCTTCTTAACAATTTTATTCTTTTTCCCTTTTGATTCCTCAGTTTTTGTTATTTTTTCTTCAATAAGCTCTGTGGATGCAAGTGTACGATCTCCCTCTTTCTTTTCCATTCCTTTTTTTGGAATTGTAAACCAGAAAGTCGTTCCTTCATTTTCTTTTGTTTTAAACCAAATCTTACCTCCCGAAGACTCCACAATCGCTTTGGTAATATACAGACCAAGCCCTGTCCCATCTGGTTCTTTTGTCATGATGTTATCCCCTCTAAAAAATCTCTTAAAGACTCTGTTTTGTTGAGCTTTCGGAATCCCATATCCGGTATCTGACACTTGGACAAGTATTTCTTCTCTTTTTTGACTCACAAAAATACGAATTTCTCCTTTTTCTGGTGTGTACTTTACGGCATTGGTTAATAGATTGGCAAAAACTTCACGAACTAATAAAGGATCAATCATGAGAAGACCAATCTGAGGATGAATGGAAGGAATAATAATCAATTGCTTTTCCTGAATCGGTTTTTGCAACGCCTCGAGAACTCCATTGATGAGTTGTTTGAGTTCTGTTGGTTGTGGATTGATTTGAATACGACCCGATTCAATCCGTGACACATTCAAAAGAGAGTTTACAAGCTTTATCATACGCAAACTAGAATCATACATTTCGTGTACAAACTCATTCTGTTCTGGTTTGAGTTTCCCTGCATCCCCTGCGAGCAACATTTCTCCATACCATCGAATCGTAGAAAGAGGAGTACGAAGTTGATGGGAAGCAACGGAGACGAACTCACTTTTCATACGATCTATTTCTTTTGCTTTTGTGATATCGCGTTCCACTCCAACCAAAAATTGCACTTCCTCTTTCTCGTTAAGAATAGAAGCAATATTCACAGAGGCTTCATATTCACTTCCATCTTTTCGTTTATTCCGAATCTCCCCAGAAAAAAACTTTTTTTCTTCTTTAATCTGTTTCCATAATGTTTGATAAAACTCCTTTGGCATTTGTCCGCCCCAATTCTGTTTTGTTCCTGCTTTTGTCCCCAAAATTTCATCTTTAAAAAAACCTGTAATATTTTCAGCTCCTTTGTTCATGAAAAGAACCATACCATCTTTATCTGTAATCACGATGTGCTCACTAACATTTTCCACGGCAAGACGAAACTTTTCCAAATCTTGCACACGTTTTTCTGAAACTTTCTTCTCTTCTTCTACATCATCAAGCACATTCATTAGTGCTTTCTTTTGATCTTCTAATTGTTTTGTTTGTTCTTTCACTTTTTCTTCCACTGTTTCAAAACTCTTTTTTAGTGCTTTAGCCATTTGTGAAAAAGAGTGTCCAAGAGAATCAATTTCATCTCGTGTTTTTATGTTGATTGGATAATTCAGATTTCCTTTAGACATTTCTTTTGCTGCTTTTTCCAATTGAGAAAGGGGTCTTGTGATTAAAAGAGCAAAATAACGAGAAGCAACAAAAAAGATAAAAATGAATAAAAGGGAAAAAAGAGACATGAACCCATACAAAACGTAGATACTTGAACGAATTTCAGAAATATCAATCTTGGTAACCAAACCAATCTGATAGCCTTCGAGATATTGTGTTGTCGCAAGAACGTCTTTGCCTCGATAGTCAATTGAATGAAGTGTGGTTTCTTGACCTCCTAGGGCAAAATGCATGGGAGAAATAGATTGAATTTCTGTTTGCAAAAAAGCCTCTGATTCAAATCGTTGCGATGTCAAAAAAACAATTTCTCCTTCTGGACTTTTTTGTGCAATAAGGACCTCTCCGGTTTCTCCAAGACCAGTTGTATCTGCCACAATGCGATTGAGTTCATTCATATTCACCACAGTGATCCCCACTCCAATCCATTGCCCATCCAAAATGAAAGGTCCGACTGCAAACAATTTTCTTACTCCGTCTTCTTCCACAAAAAATAGATGTGATTCTTCCTGTGCTTGAAGAAAAAAATCTTTATTGTGCACATCACGACCACAGCAATCTTCATTTGTTGAAGCAACCACAATCCCATTGGTATCAGTAACGCAAATTTGTTCGAGTTCCAAAATGGGTTCTTTTGCGGCTTTGATAATACTTGTCATTGTGGCAACTTTTTCTGCTGTTGGTTCTTGCTCATAACTCAAAAGTGTTGTGCGTAGTTGATTACGACTCGTTACTAATTCCAATCGCTCAATAGCGCGATCAAAATACGTTTCTAAGTGATTTGTTCTTGATTGTGCAGTCGTTTCCAAATGAGCATGAATTTCATTCTCGTAAGTCGCAAAAAAATAATACCCGAACAGAGATCCGAGAAGAAGGAAACCTCCTAAAAAAATGAAGAATAAGTAAGTCTGATTTTATTGCGAATCTTCATGTGATTGTTCATTGAGTTTCTTTTTAAGCTCAATCATCCTAAGCTCGCGACCAACCAGATATTTGTTCAATTGCTCTATTTCAGCTGTCCGTTTTTCTACTATTTTCTGAATATCTTTTTGCGAATTGACTAATTTGTCTGTCATGATATTTATGCTTTTTTCCAAAAGACCCATTTCATCCTCAAACACAACCTCTGTGCGAACATCTAAATTTCCAGAAGCAATCTCTTTGGTGTTTTGTATAAGACTTTTAATTCGACGGATGATCCGTCGATCAATAAGATAAATAAGAAAAAGCGAGATGATAATAATAATCGTGTATAAACAAAAAAGGACAATGTATGATTCTATAACAACCTCTCTTGCTTTGTTTGTTATTATTTCAATTTTTTCAAAAGAATCCCGAGAAGAAAGTTGTTGTGCTTGCTCATACTTCTCAACATAAGAACGAATTCCTTGAGCATATTCTTCTTTCAATCTCCAGTATTCTTCACTTTCTAAAATCTCCACAGCTTCCTCAGCAAAACCTGCATCTACAAGTCGAAAAGATTCTTTTTCTAAATCCACAAGAGCAAGATTTGAATCATTTACATCAGAAAAATAACTCACATCTTCTTCATCGCCTTTTTTAATTGCTTCATAAATGACCGTGTCTAACTCTGGAACAATCTGATCATAACGCTGTTTCCATTTCTCCTGTTGAGTAAAGGCATAATTTCTTGCAGATTGTGTCAAAGCTTCATCATAATACCGAATAAGCTCAGCATAAACATTGAGATCCGATATATTTGAAAGATCCGTGATCGCTTGAGGGATCTCTTGTGAAAGAGGAGCAATAATTTGTCTGTAATACAAGTAAGAAAATAATCCTGTCTGTAAAACGAAAATAATAATGACAATAAAACCACCAATCAATTTTAGTCGTATCGAAAAATTTTGAACCATAAGACAAAATTATTTTCTCCTCTCTTCCTTCTAGTATAGCAGGTTTACGAAAATAATAATGATAACTAAAATGATCATTTTCAAGATAAAAACAAAAACAACCGCTTTAGACGATTGTCTTTGATGGTCGGGATGACAGGGCTCGCCGGGGTCATTCGACCCGGCGCCCAGTCGCATGACTGGGCGAACCTGCGACTGTTTAGATAAAAACAAAAACAACCGCTTTAGACGATTGTCTTTGATGGTCGGGATGACAGGGCTCGCCGGGGTCATTCGACCCGGCGCCCAGTCGCATGACTGGGCGAACCTGCGACTGTTTAGATAAAAACAAAAACAACCGCTTTAGACGATTGTCTTTGATGGTCGGGATGACAGGGCTCGAACCTGCGACCTTCTGGTCCCAAACCAGACGCTCTAGCCTACTGAGCTACATCCCGTAAATGTGACAAGAGCATAACAAATGGAAAAGAAAAGATCAAGGGGTTGGGGTAAAAAACCTCTTGCCAAAAGATCAATAATCTCGTATTATGATGACCACAAAGGAACAGGCGGGTGTCGTATAGTGGCTTATTATGTCAGCCTTCCAAGCTGAAGATGGCAGTTCGATTCTGCTCACCCGCTCCAAAATAAACCTCTGAACATTGCTTCAGGGGTTTATTTTTATAATCGCAATCAGAGAACTATTATTTTTCTTGTTCTCTTCGATACCAAACAATCTTCTCTTGCTCTTCAACCATTCTTTCATTATCATAGAGTTGTTTCGGGCTATAGCTCAGTAGGCTAGAGCGCCAGGCTGGGGGTCTGGAGGCCGTGGGTTCAAGTCCCGCTAGCCCGACCAATTATTATGGGCCTGTAGCTCATCTGGTAGAGCGCTACGTTCGCAATGTAGAGGTAAGGGGTTCGAGTCCCCTCAGGTCCACCAAGTCCTTGTAGCTCAGTTTCAACCAAAGGCTGACCAGCCCAAACGTTGTGTATGGCTGGGGTTAGAGCGTTGGCCTCCAGAGCCAAAGACCAGAGGTTCAAATCCTCTCGAGGACACCAAAAATAAGCGGCAGTAGTTCAGTGGTAGAATGTCTCCTTCCCAAGGAGAAGGTCGCCGGTTCAAGCCCGGTCTGCCGCTCCAAATGAAAAACAATCGTCTAAAGCGATTGTTTTTGTTTTATAAAATTAGTTTGCTCCTACTTCTGCTTCTTGAATAAATTGCCGCACTCTCCGCTGTACCTCTGTTGGATCAAAATCTGGAAGACGCTCTTGAATCAACTCTTCCATCACCTTATACCGATCTGGATTTTGTACACGAAATGTTTCTGGATCAAGAAAAAAGAAATCAAAGCTTTCTGCAAAATCTTCTTCTAACCCAAACCGTAACTCTAAAACCTGATAAGCCTGTCTTGCGTATTCTGAGGTGATATTCTCTCGCATGGTCGTTGCTTGAAGAAAACGTCTTCTTTGTCCTTGTTGTTTTCGATCAGAGCCAAGGATAAATGCATGCCCAAGCTCATGAAGCCATGCTTGCACAACATCTTTCGCCTGAAGACCATCTGTCATGACTAAAAACATCGTTCCTTTTTTTGTGTCCATTTTTCCTTTAAAATCTCGATCATGAGTCGCATTCTCTTCCTTAATTTGTGGAGGAATAAGCTCAATTCTTTTCACAACCTGACTCAATGCTTCTGGAAGAAGATCAAACAAAATTCCTGCCCCCCTTTCCCCAAATATTCTTTGAACATTTTGTGGAGAAACACCTTCTGCAATCACGACCTCTTTTTCTTGGTGTAATGGTGTTTCTTCTTCAATCTCTTGTTTGCTCAATAACGCTTGCTCAACCATCAACCAAGCAGCAAGACGTGGAAGATCCGGCACTTCACTAAAATATTTCCAACCTTCATAAGGTTTTTTCCCTTTTCCCACTCGATAGCCTTGTGCAGAAAAAAAATTATACCCCAACCCCTCGATGACCCATTGCAAACTTGGCGTTGGAGCGAGTTGTTCTTGGATTTGAATAGCTTCCTGTAAAAAAGTTTTCCAACGCTCTGTAACTTTTTCAGATTCGAGTTCTTGGAGAGAAATAACAATATCTAGAAACTCTCCCTCTAGAGGAACATCGGAAAAAAGAGAAACAAGTCGAGCTCCATAAGGAGGAAGCCCCACATCGACGAGATCGTGACTCAGATACCCAAGCGAACGAAATTGATCTCTATGCTCTTCAAAAATCTCTAGGGCACGATCAACAGTGGTGATTTGTTCTCTTACTTGTTCAACTGATGTTCTTTTTTTTACTCCAAAAATTTCTTGTAATGCTGACGTCGCTCCCTCGGAAAATGTATGTTGTGACATAAAACGTTCTTTTCAAAAATTCACTTGATTATTGTACTGAATAATAGAAAATAATGCATCTTGCTCCTGACCCTCAACGCAGAAAATCCAAAATATAAAAAACCCCGCACATTTGCAGAGTCTTCTTTTTCTGGTTAATTACCATTGTTTTGTGGAAGCTGTGATGGCAACAGCAAGGGCATCTGCGGCATCATCTGGTTTTGGAATAGTTGCAAGATCTAAAAGTTGTTTCACCATTTTCTGCAAAGCCACTTTTCCTACTTTTCCATCTCCAGTCACTGCTTTTTTGATTTGAGCAGGAGTGAACTCAACAATAGGGATATTGAGTTGAGCTGCCATGAGCTGAGCTACTCCTCGTGCTTCAGCTACCTTCATCGCAGTTGTACTATTCTTGGCAAAATACAATTTTTCAATCACAACCACATGCGGTTTGTGTTGAACCATCAGTGCATGAAGATCTGTGGCAATCGCTAAAAGACGATCTTCAAAAGCATCTTTGCTTGGAGTGGAAATCACTCCATAATCAATAGGGGCAATTGTTGATCCAGCTACATAGATGCACCCAAATCCCATGCGACCAAACCCCGGGTCGATTCCAAGAATAATGCGTTCTTGCATAATAACATTCGTAAACGAATAAACCTTAAAACAGATTACTCTGCGTTTGTATAAACCGTATCCACATCTTCATTTTCATCTAACGCATCGAGAAGCGTTTCAAGTTGTTCTTGTTCCTCTTTTGTTGAAACAGGAACACGATCTTTTGGAAAATATTCGATACCAGCTCCATCTGGCTTTAAGGAAAGTGATTCAAGAGCCCCAACCACAGCTTGGAGATCCCCAACTTCTGATACTACTTGTAAAGTACCTTCTGATTCTTGAATATCTTGTGCTCCTGCTTCAATCATCGCGAGTTCAAAGGCTTCACGATCTTTTATTTGTTTTGGTTCTAAAAAGGTAACAACCCCCTTTCTTTCAAACATCCACATCACACTTCCTGGATTTCCTATTGTGCCTCCATGCTTACCAACAAGATATTTTACTTCCGCTACAGTTCGATTTCGATTATCAGATAAGCACTGGACAAGGAAAGCAACACCTCCAGGCCCAAATCCTTCATAGATAATTTCTTCAATCTGTCCTTCTGCTCCTTCTCCAGTTCCACGTTTAATGGATCGCTCAATATTCTCTTTTGGCATGTTTGCAGCTTTTGCCGCATCAATCGCAATACGCAACTGAAAATTAAAAGAAGGATCATTTCCACCTTCACGTGTAGCAACCGTAATTCCCTTTGCAAGCTTAGTAAACATACCTGCACGCCTTGCATCCACGGCCCCTTTTCTTTTTTGAATATTATGCCATTTACTGTGTCCAGACATAGATTTTGCTCAAATTCAATTGCCCCTATCATACCGAATCAAATTGCATTGGACAAGTCATTCTTCTCTTGACAGTTTTCTCTATTCTCACTAATGTTAGCCTACAAACACTAAATGCAGGAGGCTTCCATGTTCCAGCAAAGTGGTGGGTGGGGAATCGTCTCATTGAAGTTCGAAAAGCTAGAACTTTTCGAAAAATGGCGACGATTATGAACGAGGTAGAGAAACTGTGTAAACAAGATCGCTTCTTGGTTATGCGTTTCTTGATTGAACTTGGATTCACTAAGCGTGATATGCAAATTGCCATGGATGTCAACAGTATCTGCACCATTAAGGACGATCTTGCAGAACTACGCATCAAAGTTCCAGAAGATATTCCTTCCCACCTCCTTCCGCAGGAAATACATCAACGACTCCGCAATGCATTTGTGGCTCTTTCCTACCTTGATGATCAAATTCAAACACAACGAGCAACACCAGTGATGGTACTCATCCACTCTGTACTTAAGCGTTGGCTCGACATGCAACCCATTTTGGTCAACCCATCTCGTTATCCTTTCCCCACTCTCATCTATAGAGATGGGGAAGTCATCCCTTTTGAGAAACCAACCTTCACACGACTTCTCGCGTAATTCCTCTGCACTGCAGAGGTTTTTTCTTGACAAAATGTGCTTATAAGACAAGATGAAAGGAGAAATATGCAAACACTCTTTTCTCCAAAACGTGATTATCGTGCATGGACACGCAAACGTCTTCCTGTGGTAAAAGAATTGGCAC